>PJTO01000044.1_pt1 | contig 208913 bp, 175 predicted proteins | sample 1512101 | NCBI WGS metagenome assembly PJTO01 (sample SAMN08177690, study PRJNA422409) | Soil metagenome, whole genome shotgun sequencing project. | reverse complement strand
TCCACGCTTCCTCTCCACGCTCGGTCGCCCTCACGCAGTTGCGCTTCGCTTCGCTCGCTGTGGTCAGCTCACGGCGGGACTTGCACCCGCAAGAGTGCGCCCATGCTGGGCGCACAATGAAAACGACGGCCGAGGCCGTCGTTTCCACTTCCTGAGAAGGATCGCTACTGTGAGGAATTGAATTCTCTCGAAGCTGCACCTGGTGTGCAGTTGGGATGCGGCTCTCGATCCGGGTGGCGATGACGCTTGCTGTCTTGCCAGTCCGCCCTCGAGTCGCTAAAGCCAATATAGAACATGTTCCGCAGGATGCAAGCAAAATATCAACGAAGCTGCGGAACAGCTCCCTTGTAGGCGGCCTTCACGGCGCCATTGCCCACCGCCGCGCCGAATTTCTTCAGCACACGCTCCGGCAAGCCCTCGTGGGCGGTGTAGTCGACGATGTCCTCGGCCTTGACGATGTCGCGTGCCACGGTGTCGACGGTCCCGTAGCCATCGGCCAGGCCCATCGCCACCGCCCGTTCCCCGGTCCAGTACAGACCGGAGAAGGTTTCCGGGGTTTCCTTCAGGCGCTTGCCGCGCCCGGCGCGCACCACCGAGATAAACTGCTGGTGGATTTCGTTCAGCATCGCCTGGGCGTGCGCCTTGTGCTTGTCGGACTGCGGGCTGAACGGGTCGAGGAAACCCTTGTTCTCGCCGGCGGTGAGCAGGCGCCGCTCGACGCCCAGCTTTTCCATGGTGCCGACAAAGCCGAAGCTGTCCATCAGCACGCCCACCGAGCCGACGATCGAGGCCTTGTTCACATAGATGCGGTCGGCCGCCGAGGCGATGTAGTAGCCGCCCGAGGCGCAGATCTCGTCCACCACCACGTACAGGGGCTTTTCCGGGTAGCCGCGTTTGAGGCGCTGGATCTCGTCGACGATGATGCCGGCCTGCACCGGGCTGCCGCCCGGGCTGTCGATGCGCAGCACCACCGCGGCAGAACCGGCGTCGGAGAAGGCCTTGTTCAGCGAGGGGATCACAGTGTCGGCCGCGCCGCTGCCTTCGGCTTCGATCTCGCCGTTGATTTCGATCAAGGCCGTGTGGCGGCCCAGGTTTTCGTCGCCGCCGAAGCCGATGCTGGAATCGTAATAGGTTACCAGCGCCAGGATCGCGACCAGCAGGAAGCTCAGCTTGAAGAAGATGCCCCAGCGGCGCGCGGCGCGGCGCTCCTGCACGGTGGCAAACACCAGTTTCTCGAGGGTCGCGCGCTCCCAGTTGCCGATGCTGGGGTCGGCGGCAAGCCGCTTGTCGGCCTGGCTGGAAGGATCGTGGTCGTGACTCGCTTGCTCGCTCATTCGCTCAACATTCCGGTTTCGATATTGTTACACTGTAGGCGCTTGCACCATCTCGTCGGGCTGCCACCAGATGCCGCCATCCCGTTCGCTCACGGCGATCGGCCGCAGCCGGCCGCCGCGGCAGGGTCCGCCGGCGCACTTGCCGGTGTCCGGCTGGTACACCGCCCCGTGGGTCGCGCACATCAGGTACAGCCCGCTCGATTCGAAAAAATCGCCTTGCGACCAGTCGAGTTCGATCGGTACGTGCGCACAACGGTTCAGGTAAGCAAATGGTTTACCCGCATAACGTACCACAAAGCCGGTCGCCGGATGCCCAAAGGCAATAACCGGGAAGCGCACCCCCTTGCCGCCGTCGAGCAGCGCAGATGCTTCGCACACGAACAGGCTGCCATCGTCGGTCATCGTTATGCGTTTTCCAGCAGCCAGGTGTGCAGCTCAGGGATCGAGCGGGCCGAGAAGATCGGCTTGCAGGCCTGCAGCTGGTGCACCGGATGGGCGCCGAATTCGACCGCGATACCGGCGGCGCCGGCATTGTTCGCCATCATCAGGTCGTGGGTGGTGTCGCCGATCATCACCGTGCGGCGCAAGTCCTGGCCCAGTTCGCGCGTCAGTTCCTGCAGCATAGCCGGGTGCGGCTTGGAGAAGGTCTCGTCGGCGCAGCGGGTGGCGTCGAACATGGCCAGCAGGCCGGCCGCGTTCATGGCGCGGTTCAAGCCCACGCGGCTCTTGCCGGTGGCCACTGCCAGAAAGTAGCCCTGTTGCGCAAGATCGGTCAACATCTCACGAACTCCCTTGAACAGCACCAGTTCGTGGTCCTTCGTCAGGAAGTGGTAGCGGTAGCGCTCCACCATGCGCGGGTACAGCACCGGATCGATGTCCGGCAGCACCGCCTGCATGGCTTCGGACAGGCCGAGGCCGATCACGTGCGAGGCCGAGGCGTCGCTCGGCACCGGCAGTCCGAGGTCGCGGGCTGCCGACTGGATGCAGCGGACGATCGCTGCCGTGCTGTCCATCAGCGTGCCGTCCCAGTCGAAAACGATCAGGTCAAATTGCTTTCTTGGCATTTTATTCTTTTGTAGGGTGGGCGGCTTTGCCGCCCACGCGGTGATTGTTGGCGTAAGTAATGCCGATCGCAATAATCTTGCGGCTGGTTGACCGCGTGGGCAGGAGACCTGCCCACCCTACAGAAGTGCGCGACATCGACATTATGCTATCGGTTGCCCCAAGCTTACCAAGAATCGGTCGCACTCGGCCGGCAGCGGCGCGCGCAAGGTCAGCGGCTGGCCGGTGTCGGGGTGGGTAAACGTGATCTGGTAAGCGTGCAGGAACATGCGCTTGAGCGCCCCACGCGTGTCGTTTGCCTTCTGAAGCTGCTTGTTCAATGCAAAATCGCCGTATTTCTCGTCACCGAGGATCGGAAAACCGCTCGAGGCCAGGTGCACGCGGATCTGGTGCGTGCGGCCGGTCTTGAGCTCGGCTTCGAGCAGGGCGAAGTCCTTCCACTTGCGCTTCAGGTTGAACACCGTGTGCGCTTCCTGGCCGCCGGCCTGTACCACCACGCGGCGCTCGCCGTCCGGCGTCGTGAATTTATGTAAAGGGAGCTTTACATGCTGGCGCTTGTTGGTCCAGTCGCCAAGCACCGCGGTGAGGTAGCGCTTGTCGGTTACGCCATCGCGCATCTGGTCGTGCAGGTTGGTCAAGGCCGAGCGCTTCTTGGCGATGAGCAGCAAGCCCGAGGTCTCGCGGTCGAGCCGGTGCACCAGTTCCAGGAACTTGGCCTGCGGCCGCGCCGCGCGCAATTGCTCGATGACGCCGTAGGACACGCCCGAGCCGCCGTGCACGGCGACGCCGGCCGGCTTGTCGATGACGAGCAGGTGCGTGTCCTCGAACACGATCGGGAATTCGACCCCGGGCGTGGCCTGCTGGCTGGCCTTCTCGGCGATGCGGATCGGCGGAATGCGCACCAGGTCGCCTTCGACGAGGCGGTACAATTGGTCGATGCGGCCCTTGTTGACCCGCACTTCCCCCGAACGGAGGATGCGATAGATATGGCTTTTCGGGACGCCCTTGCAGACACGCAACAGATAGTTATCGATGCGCTGGCCGGCTTCTTCCTCGGTGATTGTCACGAACTGCGCCTGGATTGTCGGCTGTGATGAAGGGGGAACAACATCGTTCTGTACCACTGTTCGCATTGTCTTCCCAGAAATTCTCTCTAAGTCCTTCATTTTGAATATATAATCGACAGGCGGCGGTCAAACCTCTGCTGGTGTAAGAATTAAAACGATATTTTACACAGGGGCGCGCTCCACCGGCCCCGCCATGAGCAAATTCGGTGGAAAAAAACGTGTACGCACATTCAGGCGCGAATCAGGGTTGCACCTGCAGTTGCAATCGGGTTGGGTGGCTGGATGCAGGATGGACTGTTTGGATTTGTATGGATAAGTACCGGCAAGCCGCACCGTTCGCGGCTCGCCGGTTGATGGTGTCGATAACGCTTGTCGTTGTGGCCCGACCCGATGTAAGCCTCACCTGAAGGCTGAGCGTTACGGAAGGCTGATTGATCGCCTCGGTATCGAAGTCTTGGTTGTTCGCTGGCTACGGTTTGGCTCGTTGTTGCACACCGCCCCGCTGTCTCCGCCGTGCCCACCCCAACGTGGTGGCAGGCGGACCAGCTGCTGGTTGCGGCGTGCGTAGACAATGACGTTCGACTCCACTGCGCCCCGTGCGGCAGCGATGCATTGCGTCGCCCTGCCCCGTCCCGGGTATTCCCCCCTCCAGCATTCCTTCTCCGCGTACATTCCCTGTACTTTCGCCGCGTCTTACAAACGCGGCATGACACGGCCTTCGGGTCGCGGAGTTAATAAAAATGAAACGCATGTTGTTTAATGCTACGCAGCAAGAGGAGCTGCGCGTAGCGATTGTCGATGGCCAGAAGCTGATCGACATCGATATCGAGACCGCCGGTCGCGAGCAACGCAAGTCCAATATCTACAAGGGTGTCATCACCCGCATCGAACCCTCCCTCGAAGCCTGCTTCGTTTCCTACGGCGAAGACCGCCACGGTTTCCTCCCCTTCAAAGAAGTTGCCCGTTCTTATTTCCGCGATGGCGTCGACGTGCGTAACTGCACGATCAAGGAAGCCCTCAAGGAAGGCCAGGAAATCATGGTCCAGGTCGAGAAAGAGGAACGCGGCAACAAGGGCGCCGCGCTTACCTCCTTCATCTCGCTGGCTGGCCGCTACCTGGTCCTGATGCCGAACAACCCGCGCGGTGGCGGCGTGTCGCGCCGTGTCGAAGGTGAAGAGCGCCAGGAACTGCGCGAAACCATGGACAAGCTCGACCTGCCGCAGGGCATGTCGGTCATCGCCCGCACCGCCGGCATCGGCCGCACGGTCGAAGAACTGCAGTGGGACCTGAACTACCTGATGCAGCTGTGGCGCGCGATCGAAGGCGCCGGCAAGTCGGCCGCCGGTCCGTTCCTGATCTACCAGGAAAGCTCGCTGGTGATCCGCGCGATCCGCGACTACTTCCAGCCGGACATCGGCGAAGTCCTGATCGACACCGACGAGATTTTCGACCAGGCGCAGCAATTCATGTCGCACGTGATGCCGGACATGGCGCACCGCGTGAAGCGCTACAGCGACGACGTGCCGCTGTTCTCGCGCTTCCAGATCGAACACCAGATCGAGACCGCCTACGCGCGCACCGTGCCGCTGCCGTCGGGCGGCGCGATCGTCATCGACCACACCGAAGCCCTGGTCTCCATCGACGTCAACTCGGCACGCGCCACGCGCGGCTCCGACATCGAGACCACCGCCTTCAACACCAACTGCGAAGCGGCCGACGAAGTGGCCCGCCAGCTGCGCCTGCGCGACCTGGGCGGCCTGATCGTGATCGACTTCATCGACATGGAAGTGGCCAAGAACCAGCGCGAGGTGGAAACCCGCCTGAAGGAAGCCCTGCACCATGACCGTGCACGCGTCCAGATGGGCAAGATCTCGCGCTTCGGCCTCATGGAGCTCTCGCGCCAGCGCCTGCGTCCGTCGCTGTCGGAAGGCTCGCACGTGACCTGCCCGCGCTGCTCGGGCACCGGCCACATCCGCGATACCGAATCCTCGGCCCTGCAAGTCCTGCGCATCATTCAGGAAGAGGCTATGAAGGAAAACTCGGCCGCGATCCACGTGCAGGTGCCGGTCGACGTCGCTGCCTTCCTGCTCAACGAAAAGCGCGGCGAAGTGCTCAAGATCGAGAACCGCCACCGCATCACCGTGATCCTGATCCCGAACAAGCATCTGGACACCCCGCACTACAAGCTCGAGCGCATCAAGCACGACGACCCGCGCCTGGAAGACGCCGCCGCCAGCTACACCATGGCGGAATCGGCCGAGACCGACATGGGCTTCGCCAAGCGCCAGAAGGAAGAAGCCAAGCCGCGCCAGGAAGCCGTGGTCAAGACCATCACCCCGGCCCAGCCGGCCCCGATGGTGGACCGCAGCGAAGCGGCCAAGCCGGCCAAGGCCGCCGCCCCGGCAGCCCCGGTCGCGGCTCCGGCGCCAGCCGCGCCGGCACCGAGCGAACTGGGCTTCTTTGCCCGCATCAAGAAATTCTTCATGGGCGAGCCGATCCCGCCGGCGCCGGCACCGGCACCGGTGGTGGCTGAAAAGCCGGCCGCGCCGGCAGCTGCAGCCGAGCGCGGCGAACGCGCCGGCCGCAATGGCCAGCGCACCCGCAACGGCCGCGGCGCCAAGGGTGGCCGCGACCGCGACGAGCGCGACCTGACTGCCAAGACCGAGGAAGGCGTCAAGCCGGTGGAAGCCGAAGCCAAGCCGGCCCGCCAGCCGCGCGAGAAGCGTGAGCCGCGCGAAGCGCGCGCACCGCGCGAGCCGCGTGAGCAGCTCGACACCGCAGCGGCCGCGCCGCGCGCCGAGCGCGAGCCGGGCGAACGCAAGGAACGCGCACCGCGCCAGCCGCGTGGCGAGCGCACCGAGCGCGCCGCCCAGCAGCCGGTCGAAGCCAAGGCGGAAGAGCTGAAGCTGCAGGCCGTCCCGGCCCCGAGTGATGAGAGCGAACTGTCGACCACCACCCCGCACGGCGACGTGCTGGACCACGCGGTGAAAGTGGCAGCAACGGGCGCCAACGGCGAGGAACTGGACGCCGAAGGCGGCGACGAGCCGCGCCGCCGCCGCCGCCGCGGTGGCCGCAACCGCAACCGCCGCGACCGTGACCAGGTCGAAGGCATGGAATCGGCAGAAGGCATCGACGGCGCACCGGCCTTTACGCCGGTCGCCGACGAGGAAGCCGCCAAGGTCGCGGCCGAGGCCAAGTCTGCGCCGAAGAAGGCTGCCGCCGAGCAGGGTCCGTGGCCCTTCCCGACCGCTGCATCGGTGGCTGCCAAGGCGAAGGCCGAAGCTGCCGCCGTGGCAGCCGCGGCTGCACCGGCGCCAGCCGCTGCGCCGGCACCGGCTGCCGAAGCTGCTCCGGCCGTGACTGCGGCAGTGGAACGTGGTCCGTGGGTCTTCCCGACCGCGGCTTCGATGGCCGCCCTGAAGGCCCTGGCCGCCCCGGCTGCAGAGCCGGCACCGGCGCCTGTGGCTGAAGCACCGGCTGCGCCGGTCGCTCCGGCTGCCCCGGTGGCTGCCGAGCCAGTGCAGGCAGCCCCGGCGCCCGTCGCCGCTGCTCCGGCACCGACTCCGGCTCCTGCACCGAGCGCCGCGCCGATCGACATGAACGACCTGCTGTCCCAGGCCGGCCTGCAGCTCGCATCGACCGATCCGGAAAAGCTGCGCGCCGCCCAGGAAGCCGCCGCCCAGGCCAATCCCCCGCAACGCGTCGGCCGCGCCCGCAAGCCGGTCCAGGTGCCGGTGGACGAGCCGCTGATCCAGGTGGATACCCGTCAGTAAGCGCTGGCTTGCTGTCGTAGCGAAAGGGAAGCCCACTGGGCTTCCCTTTTTGTTTGATGGCTGCTCAGCACGTAGGGTGGGCGGCTCATCCGGACGTGCGGGATTCGCTGCGGCACTGGCGCCGCCCACGCGGTGATCGGTAGCAGCTAGATCATCCGGCGCGGGAGCGGAGCCGCCGACAATCACCGCGTGGGCGGCATCTCGGGTATCAGCGGAGCGTCGCGTCGGGCGTAGCCGCCCACCCTACAACAACATCGCTGTCATATTGCTGGGTTACGATAGCAGGATGCAATCACCCGCCCCAGTGTCCTTCCGCGAAGCCCTGCTCTACTGGCTCAAGCTCGGTTTCATCAGCTTCGGCGGCCCCGCCGGCCAGATCGCCCTGATGCACGCCGAACTGGTCGAGCGCCGCCGCTGGATTTCCGAGCAGCGCTTCCTGCACGCCCTGAACTACTGCATGCTGCTGCCCGGCCCCGAGGCGACCCAGCTGGCGGTCTACATCGGCTGGCTCCTGCACCGCACCTGGGGCGGCATCCTGGCTGGGCTGCTGTTCATCCTGCCCTCGCTGGTCCTCCTGACCGGCCTGTCCTGGATCTACCTCGCCTGGGGCCACCTGCCGGTCATCGCCGGCATCATGGCCGGCATCAAGCCGGCCGTGGTGGCGATCGTCATCGCCGCCGCCTGGCGCATCGGCACGCGCACCCTGCGCAACGGCATGCTCGCCGCCATCGCCGCGCTGGCCTTCGTCGCCATCGCCCTGCTCGACGTTCCCTTCCCGCTGATCGTGCTGGCCGCAGCAACGGCCGGCCTCATTGGCGGCCGCGTCCGGCCGCAGCGCTTCCAGCCCGGCGGCGGACACCCGGCCGACCGCAAGCACTACGGCCCCGCCCTGATCGACGACGATACCCCCAGTCCGGCGCACGCCCGGTTCTCGCTGCGCGCCCTGGCCAAGGCCCTGCTCATCGGCGTCGGCCTGGCGCTCGCCGCCTGGCTCGTGCTCGCCGCCGTGGTTGGCGTGGACGGGACGCTGGCGCGCATGGGCTGGTTCTTCACCAAGGCCGCCCTGATGACCTTCGGCGGCGCCTATGCCGTGCTGCCCTACGTGGTGCAGGGCGCGGTCGAGAAGTATGGCTGGCTCAGCGCCACCCAGATGATCGACGGGCTGGCGCTGGGCGAGACCACGCCCGGGCCCCTGATCATGATCGTGGCCTTCGTCGGCTTCGTCGGCGGCTGGACCCATGCGCTGTTCGGCCCGGACGCGCTGGCCCTGGGCGGCATCGCCGGCGCACTGGTAGCGAGCCTGTTCACCTTCCTGCCCTCGTTCGTCTTCATCCTGGCCGGCGCACCGCTGGTCGAGTCGGGGCGCGGCAACGTGCGGCTGACGGCGCCGCTGACCGCGATCTCCGCCGCCGTGGTCGGGGTGGTCGCCAGCCTGGCCGTGTTCTTCGGCCAGCACGTGTTCTTCGCCGGCGGCCAGGTCCGGCCGGGGGCGATCGCCATCGGCGCCGCCGCCAGCATCGCCCTGCTGCGCTACAAGATCGGGCCGATCAAGCTGATCGCCGCCTGTGCGCTGGCGGGGGTCGTGCTATCGTATTGGCATGCCTGACAAAATCATTCCGATTACCGACCTGCGCTCGCCCGCGATGGCGGTCCCGGGCGCGCCGGAAGCGCCAAGCGGCCTGCTCCTGGACGCCCTGGGCCGGCCGCTGCACGACCTGCGCATCTCGGTGACCGACCGTTGCAACTTCCGCTGCGTCTACTGCATGCCGAAAGAGGTCTTCGACAAGGACTACGCCTACCTGCCGCACGGCGACCTGCTCTCCTTCGAAGAAATCACGCGCGTGGCGCGCCTGTTCATCGCCCACGGCGTCGAGAAGATCCGCCTGACCGGCGGCGAGCCGCTGCTGCGCAAGAATCTCGAAGGCCTGGTCGGCATGCTGCGTTCCCTGGGCACGCCGAGCGGGCGCCCGCTCGACCTCACGCTCACCACCAACGGCTCACTGCTGGCGCGCAAGTCCCGAGCCCTGAAGGATGCCGGCCTGGACCGCGTCACGGTCTCGCTCGACGCGCTGGACGACACGGTGTTCCGGCGCATGAACGACGTCGACTTCGCAGTCAGCGACGTGCTGCACGGCCTGGACGCGGCCCACGCCGCCGGGCTGGGGCCGATCAAGGTCAACATGGTGGTCAAGCGCGGCACCAACGAGGACCAGATCCTGCCGATGGCGCGCCACTTCAAGGGCTCGCCCTTCATCCTGCGCTTCATCGAATACATGGACGTGGGCGCCTCGAACGGCTGGAACATGGACGAAGTCATCCCTTCCGCCGAGGTGGTGCGCCGGATCGGGCTTGAATTGCCCCTCGCTCCGCTTGCCGCCAACTACAGCGGCGAGACCGCCGCCCGCTGGCGCTACCTGGACGGCAGCGGCGAAGTCGGCGTGATCTCCAGCGTCACGCAAGCCTTCTGCCACGACTGCACCCGCCTGCGCCTGTCCACCGAAGGCAAGCTCTACACCTGCCTGTTCGCCACCCGCGGCCACGATCTGCGCGCCCTGCTGCGCGGCGAACGCAGCGACGCGGACATTGCGGGCGCGATCGCCCAGCTGTGGCGCGGGCGCGCCGACCGCTATTCGGAAACGCGCACCGTGGAGTCGTCGGGGCTGGCGCGCGGCGGCAAGAAGGTCGAGATGTCGTACATCGGCGGTTAATTTCGGGCTCACATGGACAAGAAACTCATCACGGGACTCATCCTGGCGGGCGGCCGTGGCTCGCGCATGGGCAATGTGGACAAGGGCCTGCAGCCCTTCCGCGGCAAACCGATGGCGCAGCACGCGATCGAGCGCCTGCTGCCGCAGGTCGGCTCGGTCATGGTCAACGCCAACCGCAACATCGAACGCTGGCTGGAGCTGGCCGCGCCAGTCTGGCAGGACGAAACGCCCGGCTTCGCGGGACCGCTGGCGGGCGTGGAAGCCGGCCTGCGCCACTGCGTCACGCCCTGGCTGCTGGCGGTGCCCTGCGATTCGCCCTTCCTGCCGCTGGATCTGGCCGAGCGCCTGGGCGCCGCCGTCGAGGAACACGATGCCGACCTTGCCTTCGCGGTCACGCAGGAGCCGGGCATGCGCCCGCAAGCGCATCCGGTGTTCTGCCTGGTGAAGGCGAGCCGGCTGCCGGTGCTGTCGCAATACCTGCTCGAGGGCGGACGCCGCATGGACGGCTGGTACAAGGAACTGAAGGCAGTCGAGGTGCTGTTCGAGGATGCCGACGCTTTCCGCAACATCAACACGCTGGAAGAGCTGCAAGGCTTCGATGACACGCTGCCCTTGAGCCTGGCGAAGGTGACGAGCTGCCTGTCCGGCTACGATCCCGACGCCTTGCCCGTGCGCGACGCCCAGCGCATCATCCGCGAGTTCGTGCAGCCGGTGCGCGCGGTGGAAAAAGTCGCGCTGCGCGCCGCGCTCGGCCGCGTGCTGGCCAAGGACGTGATCTCGCCGATCAACGTCCCGGCGCACGACAACTCGGCCATGGACGGTTTCGCGCTGCGCGGCGAGGACCTGCGCGCCGACGCACCGCTGACGCTGCGTGTGATCGGCACGACCTACGCCGGCAATGCTTCCGGGCTGGTTCCTGCCGCGGGCGAGTGCGTGCGCATCATGACCGGCGGCGTCATGCCCGAAGGCTGCGACAGCGTGGTGCCGCAGGAATTCGTCACCCAGGAAGGCGAGGCCATCACCCTGCCTGCCGGCGTGATCCGCGCCGGCGACAACCGCCGTTTTGCCGGCGAAGACCTGAAGGCCGGCAGTCCGGCCTTGAAAGCGGGCCGCGTGGTGCGCCCCGCCGATCTCGGCATGATCGCCTCGCTCGGCATCGCCGAAGTCGCGGTGCAGCGGCGCCTGCGCGTGGCCTTCTTCTCGACCGGCGACGAATTGCGCTCGGTCGGCGAGCCGCTCGACGAAGGCTGCGTCTACGACAGCAACCGCTACACCATCTACGGCATGCTGCAGCGTCTGGGCTGCGACATCATCGACATGGGCGTCGTGCGCGACGACCCGCGGGCGCTGGAAGAAGCCCTGCGCAGCGCCTGCGAGAACGCGGACGCCATCATCACCTCGGGCGGCGTGTCGGTGGGCGCGGCCGACTACACCAAGCAGATCATGGCCAGGCTGGGCGACGTGACCTTCTGGAAGATCGGCATGCGTCCCGGACGCCCGCTGGCCTTCGGACGCGTCCATTCGAACGGCCGCAGCGCCTTCCTGTTCGGGCTGCCGGGCAATCCGGTGGCGGTGATGGTCTCCTTTTACTTCTTTGCGCGCGAGGCCCTGCTGCGCATGATGGGCGCCGAAGCCCCGCTGCCGCTGCTGCGCGCGCGCTCAGGCGGCGCGATCCGCAAGAAGCCCGGCCGCACCGAATACCAGCGCGGCATCCTGGCGCCCGGCGCGGATGGCCAGCCGGAAGTGCGCATCACCGGCTCGCAGGGTTCGGGCATCCTGCGCTCGATGTCCGAGGCGAACTGCATGGTGGTGCTGCACGACGAGCAGGGCAATGTCGCGGCGGGCGACATGGTGGACATCATCCCGTTCGAAGGTTTGATGTAGGGTGGGCGGGTCTCCCGCCCACGCGGTCAACTGACGTTTGATCAACCACACATCTCCCATCCGGCGCTGCCGTACCATGCGCCGATGTCCTGCTACCGGCGCGCCGTAACCGGCACCTCTTACTTTTTCACGGTGGTCACGTACCTCCGGCGTCCCATTCTTTGCGACGATCTTGTCCGTCACGCACTGCGCACGGCAATGGAACGCGTCCGTCTTCGCCTGCCGTTCTACACCGACGCGATGGTTCTGATGCCAGATCATCTCCACTGCATCTGGACGCTACCAGATGGCGACACAAATTTCTCTGAACGCTGGTCGCAGATCAAGCACGACGTTTCTTACGTGTGCCGTGAGCGATATCGGACGACGCTATCAGCGTCACGGCAGCGTAAACGCGAAGCCGCCATCTGGCAGCGACGCTTCTGGGAGCATCAGATTCGCGACGAAGTCGATATGGAGCGCCATGTCGATTACATTCACTTCAATCCGGTCAAGCATGGTTTGGTCGATGCGGCGTCCTTATGGCCGTACTCGACATTTGCACGATACGTTCGGGAGGGAATATATGCTCCGGATTGGGGTGGCAATCCTGCCTGTGAAGACATGAAGTTCGAATAAGCAGCGCGACGGCGCATGCGTTAGTGGACCGCGTGGGCGGCAGAGCCGCCCACCCTACGGATCCTGCGGATCTGAGCCCAGCATCAGCTGCGCCGCCTCGCTCGGCAGCGCTTCCACCGACTTCAGCTTGCGCGCCATCTGGCGGCTGCGCACCTCGGCGCTTTCGATGTTCTTGGCAGCCTTCTCCAGCGTCGCCTTGGTGGTGGCCAGCACGTCGCCGAACTTGGTGAATTCGGTCTTCACCGCACCCAGCACCTGCCACACCTCGGACGAGCGCTTCTCCAGCGCCAGCGTACGGAAGCCCATCTGCAGGCTGTTAAGCAGCGCGCTCAGGGTCGACGGGCCGGCGATCGTCACGCGCAGCGCACGCTGCAGGTCGTCGGCCAGGCCGGGGCGGCGCATCACCTCGGCGTACAGGCCTTCGGTCGGCAGGAACAGGATCGCGAAATCGGTCGTCTGCGGCGGCGACACGTACTTTTCGCAGATCGTCTTCGCCTCGACCCGCACGGCGCGTTCGAGCTCGGCGCCGGCGCGCGCCACGCCGTCGGCATCGGCCATCTCGGCCGCTTCGAGCAGGCGTTCGTACTGCTCCTTCGGGAACTTGGCATCGATCGGCAGCCACAGCGGCGGGCCGCCATCGACCACGCCGGGGAGCTTGATCGCGAACTCGACCCGTGCGCCGCTGCCCGCGATGGTCTCGACGTTCTTGGCGTACTGATCGACGGTGAGGACCTGCTCGAGCAGCATCTCGAGCTGCACTTCGCCCCAGGTGCCGCGGGTCTTGACGTTGGTGAGCACTCGCTTGAGGTCGCCCACGCCGATCGCCAGCTGCTGCATCTCGCCCAGGCCCTGGTGCACCTTTTCCAGGCGCTCGCTGACCTGCTTGAACGATTCGGTGAGGCGCGTCTCCAGGGTCGCGTGCAGCTTTTCGTCGACGGTCTGGCGCATCTCCTCGAGGCGCTTGGCGTTATCGTTCTGCAGGTCGCGGATCTTGGTTTCCAGCGTGCCGCGCACTTCCAGCATGCGCTGGGCATTCGATTCGGTGAGCTGCGACAGGGTCAGCTGCAGGGTGTCGGCGAAGCGCTTGAGGGCGCGCGCCTGCTCTTCGCGGCCGGCGCTCGATTGCAGCTGCATCTGCTGGCGCATGCCGTCGAACTGCTGCACGGCCGCGGCATGGTACTGGCCCATGTGCCCCGCCACCTCCTGGCGCGTGGCCTGGGCGGTGGATTGCATCTCGAGCCGCAGCTCGCGTTCCAGGCGTTCGATGTGGCGGCCGTCGCCGTTGGCGCGTGCGCGCAACAGCAGCACCAGCTGCAGGGCGATGATCACGAGCGCAGCAAGGAGGATCAGGAGTTCGGCGGTACCCATGCGTCAGTCGGCCTTGTTCCGCATCCAGTCGGCGGTGTTGAAGAAGGACTGCATCAGGCGCATGCGCAGGTCTTCGTCGTAGCCCAGGTCTTCCATCGCCCAGGCCATGGCGCGCAGCCACTGGTCGCGCTCCTTGGTGCCGATGGCGAACGGCAGGTGCCGCGCGCGCAGGCGCGGGTGGCCGTAGCGTTCGACGAAGAGATCGGGACCGCCCATCCAGCCGGACAGGAACATGAACAGCTTTTCGCGCGAGCTGTCGTTGGGTTGCGGGTGCATGGCGTGGATGCCGGCGAATTCCGGCTCCAGCTGCATCAGGTCGTAGAAGCGGTCGACCAGTTCGCGCAGGCGCTCGGCGCCGCCCATCACCTCGTAGAGGGTTTGTGCTTCGGGGGTGTTCGGTTCGGACATGCCGTCATGATAGCGCGCCGGGGTGGCCACTGACCACCCCGGCAATGCGTTGTTGCAATCAGGCTTCGCGCAAGGTCTGCAATGGGGGCTGACGCAGCACGCTGCGCAGCCCCAGCCAGCCACCGACCAGCGCGCAGAGGGCGCCCACGACCACGCCGGCCAGCCATACCTGCGGCTCGAACTTCCACGGGAACTTGAACACGTACTCGGCCAGTACCCAGCCCATGGCCGCCGCGCCGGTCGCCGCCAGCACGCCGGACAGGCCGCCGACCAGCACGAACTCGATCCGCTGCGCCGTCGCCAGCTGTCCGCGGGTGGCGCCGAGCGCGCGCAACAGGCCCGCTTCGCGGGTGCGCTCCGATTGCGATCCCATCAGGGCCGCATACAGCACCAGCACGCCGGAAGCGAGCGTGAACATGAACAGGAACTCGACCGCCACCACCACCTGGTCGAGCACTTCCTGCAGCTGGCGGATGATGCCGGAGACATCGATCACGGTCAGGTTCGGATAGGCGCGGGTCAGCGAGTTGGTGAGATTGCCTGCGCTGCCCGGCAGGTGGAAGGCCGTCATGAAGCTCTTCGGCGCATTCGCCATCGCTTGCGGGTTGATGATGACGAAGAAGTTGGCGCGCATCGAGCCCCACTCGAGCTTGCGCAGGCTGGTCACCTTCGCCTCCACCGGCATCCCGGCCATGTCGAAGCGCATGACGTCGCCCAGCTTCAGGCCCAGCCGGGTAGCCAGGCTCTGCTCCACCGAGGCCTCGGCCACGCCCGGGCCATCCTTGTACCAGCTGCCGGCGACGATCTCGTTGGTTTCGGGCAGGTCCGCTACCGTCGACAGGTTGAACTCGCGCTCGGCCAGGCGGCGCGCTTCGCCGTTCTGGAAGCTGTTGCGGGTAAGCAGGTCGCCGTTGATGTGGGTCAGGCGGCCGCGGATCATCGGGTACAGGAACACGTTCTGCACCCCGGCCCCGCGCAGCTGCTGCTCGACGCCCTGCGCCTGCTCGGGCTGGATGTTGATGATGAAGCGGTTCGGCGCATCCGGTGGCGTGGCCGTGCGCCAGGCCGCCATCAGGTCGCCGCGCACCACGGTGAGCAGCAGCAGCGCCATCAGGCCGAGCGACAGCGACACCACCTGCACCACGGTGGCGCCGGGGCGGCGCTGCAGCGAGGTGATGGCGAAGCGCCAGCTCTGGTTGTTCGAGGCGCCGCGCAGCTGCCGCAGCAGGCGCAGGCCGAGCCAGGCGACCAGCGCGAACAGGCCCAGGCCGCCGAGGAAGCCGCCGGCCGTCATCAATGCCAGTTTCGTATCGCCGGCCTGCCACAGCAGCAGCGCCAGGAACACGCCGACGCCCAGGCCATAGGTGGCCAGCGCCAGCGGCTGCGGGCTCGCCGCTTCGCGCCGGATGACGCGGTTGTGCGGCACGTTGCGCAACTGAAGCACCGGCGGCAGCGCGAAGCCGACCAGCAGCAGCAGGCCGGTGGCGATGCCCTGCAGCGCAGGCAGGGGCGAGACCGGCGGCAAATCCGGCGGCAGCAGGTTGCCGATCATCTGGATCAGGATAAAGTGGGCGCCGAAGCCGACCGCCACGCCCAGTATGCTGCCGGCCAGCCCGACGATGGCGAATTCGATCAGGTAGAGCGCGCCGACCTGGTTCTGGGTCATGCCGAGGCAGCGCAGCATGGCGCAGGCGTCCAGGTGGCGCTGCATGAAGCGGCGCGCCGCCATCGCGACCGCCACCGCGGCCAGCATCGCCGAGAGCAGGCCGACCAGCGACAGGAAGCTGTCGGCGCGGTCGAGCGTGGCGCGCATCTCGGGGCGGCCGTTCTCGAGCGTCTCGATGCGCACGCCGCGCACGTTGCGCGTGGCGATGTCGGCGCGCAGCCATTTTTCGAAGGCTGCCACGCCCGACATGTCGTTCTTCGAGGTCGAGGCCACCTGCAGCCGGTAGGTGACGCGCGAGAACGCGTCCACCAGCCCGGTGGCCGGCAGGTCCTGCAGCGACAGCATCACGCGCGGCGCGAAGTTGGAAAAGCCGGCGCCCTTGTCCGGTTCGGTGGCAATCAGCTGGGCGATGCGAAACTGCTTGTCGCCCAACTGGATGCTGCCGCCCACCCCGGTGCGCAGCGCCGGCAGCAGGTTGGCATCGACCCAGACGGTGCCGGGCGCCGGCGTGTCCCGGGTTTTCTGTCCGATGGCGCGGCTGGCGTCGTCGGGGTCGGTAGAGATGCTGAGCTGGCCGCGCAGCGGGTAGCCGCTAGAGACCGCTTTTACCGCGGACAGCTGCGCCATCGAGGCTTCGCCCTCGCCGGCCTGCGCCATGCTCTGGAAGGCGGCCGTTTCGGCGACCAGCAGGCCGCGCCGCTTCGCCTCCTCTTTCCAGCGCTGCTGGATCGGATCGTCGGCATTCACCAGCAGGTCGGCGCCCAGCAGCTGGTGCGCGTCGCGGTTCAGGCCGGCGCGCATGCGGTCGATGAAGAAGCCGACCGAGGACAGCGCCGACACCGCCACGATCAGGGCCACCAGCAGGAAACGCAGCTCGCCCGCGCGCCAGTCGCGCCCGGTCATGCGGAGGGATTGGATGAGCATCGTGGCCTCTTATGCGGCAGCCGTGTCAGCGGGAATCGCCTGGGCGAAGAACGCGTCCACCTCGGCCAGGAAGGCGCGCTTGCGCTCGGGGTCGAGGAAGGAAGCGGCGAAGCTGTTGCGGGCAAGCTGGCGCGCATGGCCGGCATCGAGCGGCAGCGCCTCGAAGGCGGCGATGAAGTTGTCGTTCATGTAGCCGCCGAAGTAGGCCGGATCGTCCGAATTGATGGTGGCGGCCAGGCCGGCGTCGAGCAGCTCGCGCAGGTTGTGGCTGCCCATCACGTCGAACACGCGCAGCTTGATGTTCGACAGCGGACAGACGGTCAGCGCCATGCCCTCGCGCGCCAGGCGCTCGGTCAGTTCGCGGCTTTCGAGGGTGCGCACGCCATGGTCGATGCGCTCGACCTTGAGCACGTCGAGCGCGCTCTCGATGTAGGCCGGGGGCCCCTCCTCGCCCGCATGCGCCACCAGGCGCAGGCCGAGCTGGCGCGCGCGCTCGAACACGCGCGCGAACTTCTCGGGCGGGTGGCCGACCTCGGACGAGTCCAGGCCGACGCCGATGAATTTGTCGCGGTAAGGCAGCGCCTCGTCCAGCGTGGCCAGCGCTTCTTCCTCGGACAGGTGGCGCAGGAAGCACATGATCAGGGTCGCGCTGATGGGACTGTCCTGGCAGGCGCGCCAGATGCCGGTGATGACGGTCTCGAAGGGCACGCCGCGCGCGGTATGGGTCTGCGGATCGAAGAAGATCTCGGTGTGCCGGACATTGTCGGCATGCGCGCGGGCCAGGTAGGCGGCGGTCATGTCGTAGAAATCCTGCTCGGTCAGCAGCACGCTGGCGCCGGCGTAATAGATGTCGAGGAAAGACTGCAGGTCGCTGAAAGCGTAGGCCTGGCGCAACGCCTCGACCGAGGGGTAAGGCAGCGATACACCATTTCTTTGTGCCAGCGCAAAGATCAGCTCGGGTTCCAGCGAACCCTCGATGTGGATGTGTAATTCTGCCTTCGGCATGTTCTGCAGGATATTACGTAGTTGGGGATGCAGCATGATGTTCTCCGGCGCTGGTCTGTGTTCGATGGGACGTGGCCGACAAGTGTAACGCATGCTCGTCCGCCCTCTGTACCATAGGCGAAAACAGGCATCCGTATTGACGGTTTGCGTGCGCCACAGCTTGAGCATATCGTGCACTATCGGCTCACAAAGTTGATATTTAAGCAGCCTGAAGCGGGCCGAATCGAACCGCTTCGGAACCGTGAAAAAGGGAGGTTTCGGGGAGCATTTTCAGTGCTCGTCAAGCCCTTCAAAAACGGACATTTCTTATACGGTTCAAGCACTTGTATATGCAGTACCTGCGCGCACGACACTGCTTTGACTTCGGGAACTAATAGGCACATAATAAATTTCACAAACGCAAAAAAGACGCTCTCCAACCGACGGGAGACCGGCCCTGCCACATTCGGCTCGGTCCGGGACGACAACAAGAAAATCGCAGCATCCACGGCCCCGGCGATCCCGGTGCCAGGTGCGGGCGACCGACAAGGAGTACGCCAGATAAAGACCGGGGCCTGAGGCAGCCCTTGCACAGTCGGCTGCCAGAGGCACCTCGAGAAACCGTCGCGAGCGGCAGCAGTGCCGTCCGAGAAGCGCAGCTGTACGAGGAGTACAGCGAGCACCGCAGGTCGGCAATGCAACGCGCAGCAGGTTTATCGAGATGCCGAAGACGTGATCGTTGTTCGTACACTAGGAAGGACATTCGAAATGAGCATCTTTGACAACTACACCGCCCGCTACGAGCGTACCCGCGAAGAGGAATACTCCATGTCGGAGTTCCTCGCACTGTGCAAGAAAGACCCCCTGACCTATGCCAGCGCGCCCGAGCGCATGCTCGCGGCCATCGGCGATCCGACCCTGATCGACACCCGCCTCGACCCGCGCCTGTCGCGCATCTTCGCCAACAAGGTGATCAAGGTCTATCCGGCCTTCCGCGATTTCTACGGCATGGAAGAAGTGATCGAACAGGTCGTTTCCTACTTCCGCCATGCGGCCCAGGGCCTGGAAGAACGCAAGCAGATCCTCTACCTGCTCGGCCCGGTCGGCGGCGGCAAGTCCTCGATCGCGGAAAAGCTCAAGAGCCTGATGGAACACGTGCCCTTCTACGCCATCAAGGGTTCGCCGGTGAACGAATCGCCGCTCGGCCTGTTCAACGAGGAAGAAGACGGCACCATCCTCGAAGAAGACTACGGCATCCCGCGCCGCTACCTGCGTGCCATTCCGAGCCCATGGGCCGTCAAGCGCCTGCACGAGTTCGGCGGCGACATCAACAAGTTCCGCGTGGTCAAGCGCTACCCGTCGATCCTGAAGCAGATTGCGGTCTCCAAGACCGAGCCGGGCGACGAGAACAACCAGGACATTTCCTCGCTGGTCGGCAAGGTCGACATCCGCAAGCTCGAAGACTACGCCCAGGACGATCCGGACGCCTACAGCTACTCGGGCGGCCTGTGCTTGGCCAACCAGGGCCTGATGGAATTCGTCGAGATGTTCAAGGCGCCGATTAAGGTGCTGCACCCGCTGCTGACGGCCACCCAGGAAGGCAACTACAAGGGCACCGAAGGCTTCGGCGCGATTCCCTTCGAGGGCATCGTGCTGGCGCACTCGAACGAATCCGAGTGGAAGACTTTCCGCAACAACCGCAACAACGAGGCTTTCCTCGACCGTATCTACATCGTCAAGGTGCCCTACTGCCTGCGCGTGTCCGACGAGATCAAGATCTACGACAAGCTGCTGTACAACTCCTCGCTCGACAAGGCGCCCTGCGCACCGGGCACGCTGCGCATGATGGCGCAGTTCGCGATCCTGTCGCGCCTGAAGGACCCGGAGAACTCGAGCATCTATTCCAAGATGCTGGTGTACGACGGCGAGAACCTGAAGGACACCGACCCCAAGGCCAAGTCGATGCACGAGTACGTCGACTATGCCGGCGTGGACGAAGGCATGAACGGCCTGTCGACCCGCTTCGCCTTCAAGATCCTGTCCAAGGTCTTCAACTTCGACAATACCGAAGTGGCGGCCAATCCGGTGCACCTGCTCTACGTGCTCGAACAGCAGATCGAGCGCGAGCAGTTCCCGCCGGAGACCGAGCAGCGCTACATGTCCTACATCAAGGAGCACCTGGCGCAACGCTACGTCGATTTCATCGGCAAGGAAATCCAGACCGCCTACCTGGAGAGCTATTCTGAATACGGCCAGAACATCTTCGACCGTTACGTGACCTTCGCCGACTTCTGGATCCAGGACCAGGAATTCCGCGACCCGGACACCGGCGAGAGCTTCGACCGCGAATCGCTCAACGCCGAGCTCGAGAAGATCGAGAAGCCGGCCGGCATTTCGAATCCGAAGGATTTCCGCAACGAGATCGTCAACTTCAGCCTGCGTGCGCGGGCCACCAATGCCGGCAAGAATCCGGCCTGGACCAGCTACGAGAAATTCCGTAGCGTGATCGAGAAGAAGATGTTCTCGAACACCGAAGAACTCCTGCCTGTCATTTCCTTCAATGCGAAAGCGAGCGCCGAGGATGCCAACAAGCATGCCGACTTCGTGGCCCGCATGGTCGAGAAAGGCTACACGCCGAAGCAGGTACGCCTGCTGTGCGAATGGTACCTGCGTGTGAGGAAATCCTCCTGACACGGCGCCGCCGCACGCTACGAAAAGATGGCGTGCGTCGTACACGCGATTGCGCTGCGTATTAAGATAGACCTATCGAGGTTCCGCCAGTCGCCAGTCCGCCCGCAACGCATCGGCGGCTCGAAGAACCGTCGCGAGCGGCGGCAGTTGCGGTCGAGAAGCGCAACCGTACAAACGTACGGTGAGCATCGCAGACCGCAAATGCAACGCGCAGCAGGTTCTTCGAGCCGCCACCACCGGAGGCTAGTTTTGACTTATCTTATTGACCGTCGCTTGCAGGGCAAGAACAAGTCCGCGGTCAACCGCGAACGCTTCCTGCGCCGCTACAAGGCGCAAATCAAGGACGCGGTCGGCCGCGCCATCAAAGGCCGTTCGATCACCGATATCGAGAACGGCGAGAAAGTCACGATCCCCGTCAAGGACGTGAACGAACCCCATTTCGGCCATGCCCATGGGGGCGTCTGGGAAACCGTCAACCCGGGCAATACCGAATACCAGAAAGGCGACCAGTTCAACCGTCCGCGCAGCGGCGGCGGCGGCGCCGGGCGCGGGCGCGCCGGCAATAGCGACCAGACCACCGAGGACGACTTCATCTTCGAGCTGTCGCGCGAAGAATTCATGAACTATTTCTTCGAGGATCTTGAGCTGCCGAACATGATCAAGACGCAGCTCACCCAGACCATCGAGTACAAGAACCAGCGCGCTGGCTACAACGTGTCCGGTACGCCCTCCAACATCCACGTGCTGCGCTCGCTGCGCGGCGCGCTCGGGCGCCGCATCGCCGTCGGCGGCCCCGCCAAGCGCCAGCTGAGGGAAGCCGAGGAAGCGCTGCAGGCCCTGTTCGACGAAGGCGCGCCTTCCGACGATGAAGGGGTGATCGAGCTGAAGGACAAGATCCACCACCTGCACATCCGCCTCAACGCGATTCCCTTCATCGATCCCTTCGATCTGCGCTATTCGAACCGGATCAAGGTGCCCAAGCCGAGCACCTCGGCCGTGATGTTCTGCATCATGGACGTCTCCGGCTCGATGGACGAAACGCGCAAGGACACCGCCAAGCGCTTCTTCATCCTGCTCTACCTGTTCCTCAAGCGCGTCTACGAGAAGATCGAGGTCGTCTTCATCCGTCACCATACGGCCGCGGCCGAGGTCGACGAGAACGAGTTCTTCCATTCGCGCGAGTCGGGCGGCACCGTGGTGTCCTCGGCCCTGCACTTGCTGCAGAAAGTGCTCACCGAGCGCTACGGCAGCGCGGACTGGAACGCCTACGTGGCCCAGGCCTCGGACGGCGACAACTGGGACAACGACTCGGTGCTGTGCAAGCAGATCCTGAACAACGCCATCATGCCGCGGGTCCAGTACTACACCTACGTCGAGATCACCGACGGTCCGCCGCAAAACCTGTGGGAGCAGTATTGCGAGGTGGCCGACCACCACAAGAATTTCGCGATGCAGAAGATCGTCACCCCGGCCGACATCTACCCGGTCTTCCGCGAGCTGTTCAAGAAGCAGCCAAAGTAAGAGGCCCGCCATGCCAAGAGACCCCAACAATCCGCGCGCCCTGCCCGACCAGTCGGAGTGGACCTTCGACCTGATCGAGCAGGCGCACGAGGAAATCAAGCGGGTGGCCAAGCGCTACGGCCTGGACACCTACCCCAACCAGCTCGAGATCATCACCGCCGAGCAGATGATGGACGCCTACACGTCCGTCGGCATGCCGGTGTCGTACAACCACTGGTCGTTCGGCAAACACTTCCTCACAACCGAGAAAAGCTACAAGCGTGGCCAGATGGGCCTGGCTTACGAGATCGTCATCAACTCGAATCCCTGCATCGCCTACCTGATGGAGGAAAACAGCCTAACGATGCAGGCTCTAGTCATTGCCCATGCTGCTTACGGGCACAATTCCTTCTTCAAAGGCAACTATCTTTTCCGCACCTGGACCGATGCCGACGCCATCGTCGACTACATGGTCTTTGCGAAGAACTATATTGCCGAGTGCGAACAGCGTTACGGCATCGACGCGGTCGAGGAGCTGCTCGACTCCTGTCACGCCCTGCAGAATTATGGCGTCGACCGCTACAAGCGGCCGGCCAAGCTGTCGGTGGCGCAAGAGACTGCGCGCCAGAAGGAGCGCGAGGAATACGCCCAGTCGCAGGTCAACGCGATCTGGCGCACCCTGCCGCTGCGCGAGGAACAGGTGACGAGTACGGCGCCGAGCCGTTTTCCGCCGGAGCCGGAAGAAAACCTGCTCTACTTCATCGAGAAATATGCGCCGCTGCTGGAACCCTGGCAGCGCGAGCTGGTGCGTATCACGCGCAAGATCTCGCAGTACTTTTATCCACAGCGCCAGACCCAGGTGATGAACGAAGGCTGGGCCACCTTCTGGCACTACACCATCCTGCAAGACCTGTACAAGGAAGGCATCGTCGGCGACGGCTTCATGCTGGAGTTCCTGCAGAGCCATACGAACGTCGTCTACCAGCCGCCGGCCACCAGTCCCTACTACAGTGGGATCAACCCGTATGCGCTTGGTTTCGCGATGATGACCGACATTCGCCGCATTTGCGAAGACCCCACCGATGAAGACCGCGCCTGGTTCCCGGACATCGCGGGCAGCGACTGGATCAAGACCCTGGACTTCGCGATGCGCAACTTCAAGGACGAGAGCTTCATCGCCCAGTACCTGTCGCCCAAGCTGATCCGCGAATTCCACTTCTTCGCCGTGCTCGACGACGACCGTAGCGACAAGCTGACGATCTCGGCGATCCATGACGAACAGGGCTACCGCTACGTTCGCCACAAGCTGGCCGAGCAGTACAACATCGGCAGCCGCGAGCCGAACATCCAGGTCTGGCAGGTGAATACCCGCGACGACCGCGCCCTGACCCTGCGCCACACGCAGTTCAACCGCCGGCCGCTGAACCAGCAGGCGCAGGAAGTGCTCAAGCACGTCGCGCGCCTGTGGGGGTTCGATGTCAGGCTGGAAACAGTGGACCCGAGCGGCCACGTGGTCAGCTTCCTCGAGTGCCGCCGCGAGAAGCGCGGCCGCTGAAGGCGGCTTCATCCTTGCTGAAGGCCCGGCAGCGGCCACCCGGCGGCTGCCCTTCCCTCCTGGCCAGGCGGCCTGCCGGGTTGGAACTGCAGCGGCCGCGCCAGGTTTTTCCAGGGTAAGGTGCTGGCGCCGATCCCGGCGCCGCGCCGCGCTACGGCAAGCCGAACCATCCCTCTAAAATTTTTACGTGCTCAGCCGCGCCGTCCAAGCAATTTTCCTGTAATAATGCGTGCGCTGCCTGTTTCGGTTGGACCAATTTGCGTCGAGCATGCTCTCGATCTCCTTGCAAGCTCGCGCCGGGCGTCCCAAGCGGCCGTGTCGTGCCTGGATTGACGATGCAGGCGGTTCATGCACGGAGGTCAAGTCTACCTGTGCAACCTAGCACCGCCTTCCATGGCCCCGCGCCCCGTTTTACTACCCCCTCCCCACCTAAATGACCACCTCGACGTAATTTTTTTGCGCTTGAGTGCGCGAACACACTGTTCAAAACGCCAAATTCCATGTAGTTTTGCTATGCATGAGAAGCAGATATCCGCAAACCGGTTATCAAACGCACAACTGAAGCATATCAAGACGCGCTTTGCCCATGACTTTTAGCTATGCGTTTCATGGGGCAGAAGTGCGTTCCAGGGCTGCTCAACAGTACGCGCCGCTTCCGCAAAACTGGCTATAGTTTTCGTAAATACCAAGATGTCATCATATGAAATTTGTTATGTGACCGCTTTGGCATGGAAAATTCGGCAAAACCGGGTTAGGTGCCTCACGATCCACAGATGGAGGAGAACTGCTACATAAAATTACAATTCACCCCTGCTTTCTGGACCACGTACGACCGGTCGCGGGACTTGTATAGATGGGCTTCTTTGCCTGTTTTTACAGGCAGTTAGCATCCCTTCGGGGGTGTAAAAATGTCTCCTCAAAAAAGAATTCGTAGGTATAATTCTTTGATGTCCCGGATGCGGCCCTAGATTTTTGTCGTGTTTAGTGGGTTTAGTGGCAACAAAAAAGAGTTGGTATTGGAGAAAGATGGCATGAATTTTACGCATGATAAGAACCCGGGCAGGAATTACACCGGTCTCGCCATTGTTATCCTGTTGCACGTGGTGGTGGCTTGGGCATTTATCAATGGCCTGGGCACCCGGATCGTCACCAAGGTAACCGAGGCTGTTGAAACAAAACTGATTGAAGAGGTGAAGCCGCCGCCACCGCCGGAAACGCCGCCGCCGCCGCCGCCGCCGGAAATGAAGGCTCCGCCACCGCCGTTCATTCCGCCGGTCGAAGTCCAGGTGCAGCAGCCGCCGCCGCCGCAGAACGCGATCACGACGGCAACCAATACGCCGCCGCCGACCACGACTCTGCCCCCCCCGGCTCCGCCGGCACCGCCAGCTCCACCGGCGCCGCCGCGTGCTGCAGGTCCGAGCCGTACCGAAGCAGTCGCCGACTTTAACACTTGCGCACGTCCGGAATATCCGCGTTCGTCGCAGCGTAACGAAGAAACCGGTACCACGACCCTGCAGTTCCTGATCGGGGCCGATGGTCGAGTGATGGAATCCAAGCTGCAGAAGTCGTCCGGCTTCCGCGATCTGGATCGGGCCGCACAATCGGCCCTGAGCAAATGCCGATTCAAGCCGGCCACTGTAGATGGTCAGCCGCAACAGGCGTGGACAGCGGTGCAGTACGTCTGGACGCTGGAATAAAACCGAGACGGAACATCGTCTCAACTCAATGATTTTCGTTGTCAATAGTTCAGCGAACTGTCTATTTTTATATTTTTGGAGGAAGCATGTTTAAGAATACCCGTTTGTCCGCTATGCTGGCGGCTGTCCTGTTCTCGGTAACGGCGGCATCGGCCCTGGTTTCCGCACCGGCCTTCGCTGACGCTCCTGCTGCAGGCGCCACCGCTCCGGCGGCTGACGCGGCTGCCCCGGCTGCCGACGCAGCAGCACCGGCTGCCGACGCTGCAGCTGCTCCGGCTGACGCAGCTGCTCCGGCTGCCGCCGAAGGCGCTACCGAAGAAGTCCACAACCCGTACGGCATCGAAGCCATGTGGGAAGAAGGCGACTTCGTCAACAAGGGCACCATCATCATCCTGGCACTGATGTCGATCGGTTCGTGGTACATCATCATCACCAAGCTGATCGACCAGCAGAAGATCATGCGCCAGTCGAAGGAAGCTTCGGCCAAGTTCTGGAAAGCACCGTCGATCGCCGCTGGCTCGGCTCAGCTGAAAGAAGGCTCGCCGTTCCGCTTCATCGCTGAAACCGGCACCAAGGCAACCCAGCACCACGACGGCGCCCTGCTCGAGCAGATCGACCTGTCGACCTGGGTGACCATGCAGATCCAGCGCGCCGTGGACCGCGTCCAGTCGCGCCTGCAGGACGGCCTGTCGTTCCTGGCAACCGTCGGTTCGACCTCGCCGTTCATCGGTCTGTTCGGTACCGTCTGGGGCATCTACAACGCGCTGACCGCCATCGGTATGTCGGGTAACGCGTCGATCGACAAAGTGGCAGGCCCGGTGGGTGAAGCACTGATCATGACCGCATTCGGTCTGTTCGTTGCAGTCCCGGCGGTTCTGGGTTACAACTGGCTGGTTCGTCGTAACAAGTCGGTCATGGAAGACGTCCGTTCGTTCTCGGCTGACGTGCACTCGGTCCTGATCTCGGGCGCCATGTCGACCTCGAACGCTGCTGCTGGCGCCAAGAAGGCTGGTTAATCATGTCGATGAGTGTCGGCTCCGATTCCGGAGATGATGATGCCGTGATGTCAGAGATCAACACGACGCCGCTAGTCGACATCATGTTGGTTCTTCTGATCATCTTCCTGATCACCAGCCCGGTGGTTCTGAACCTGCAGAAAGTGAACCTGCCTGCAGAAACGAACCAGGTCACCAAGACCAAGCCGGAAGACGTCAACATCACCATCAACAAAGATGGCGAGATGTACTACAACCAGACCCGCATCGCGAACACGGACGAGCTGTTCAAGTTCCTCGCGGAGCAGTCGGTGAAAGTGCCGCAGCCGGCAGTGAAAGTTCGTGGCGACCAGGAATCCCGCTACGAATCGATCGGCCGGGTGATCTACACGGCACAGCGTGCTGGGATTCAGAAGGTCGGTTTCGTTATCGAACCGCCTGACAAGGGCTAACACCCTGTCCGCGATATCGAGGTTTTCTACGGAAGACCTTGATATCGCGTCCGAGACCCCAACATTTGAAAAGGAAACACCATGGGCATGAACGTAGGTTCGGGCTCCGCTAAAGGAGCCGATCCGGAACCGATGATGGAAATGAACATGACGCCGCTGATCGACGTCCTGCTCGTTCTCATCATTATGATGATTATCACGATTCCGAAACAAAACCACTCGGTCAATCTGAACATGCCGGTCGGCACCCCGCCACCGCAGACGAATGAGAAACCGGTGGTCGTGACGATCGACGTGGACTTCGACGGCACCATCCTGTGGGATGGCCAGGTAGTCTCGGATCGCGCGGAACTGGAAGCCAAGATGAACGGCGTCGCTGCGATGCCGAACCAGCCGGAAGTGCACCTGCGTCCGAACAAGCTGGTCGAGTACAAGGTGGTGGCCGGTGTCATGGCAACCGCTCAGCGTCTCGGCGTCACCAAGATCGGCATGGTCGGTAACGAGCAGTTCCAGTAATCGATCCATGTTTGACCAACACGGCAGGGTTTCCCTGCCGTGTCCATTTTGAAGAAGGATGTTTTCAGATGATTAAATTCCGTCTCGCACACCTTGGCCTCGCACTGGCCGCCCTCGGTTTCACTGCAACCATCCCTGTCATTGGCCTGGCTCCTGTGCACGCTGCGGTCACCCTGCGTCCGGAAGTCGGCAAGCCGCTGCAACAGGCGCAGTCGCTGCTGAAACAGGGCAACGCCAAGGGCGCCCTGGCCGCCCTGCGCGACGCGGACAAGGCAGCAAAGACCGATGACGAACGCTTCCTGATCGAGCGCGTGCGCGCCTCGGCAGCTTCGTCGGCTGGCGATTGGGGCCTTGCGGCCACCTCGTTCGAAAAGCTGCTCGACTCGGGCAAGCTGAGCGCGTCCGAGCGCTCGCAGTTCTCGGAAGGCCTGGTCGGCATCTACATGCGCGCCGGCGACCTGAACAAGGCGAACGCCACCATCCTGAAGCTGCTGCAGAAGGGTAACGATCCGAAGCTGCGCGCCTACCTGCTGCAGAACTACTACAAGCAGGGCAATGTCGCCGCGCTCGAGCAGGAACTGCGCAAAGCCGAACAGAGCGGCCGCCTGAGCGAAGACGAGCTCGGCATGCTGGCCAACATCCAGCTGAAGAAGAACGACAAGGCCGGCTACGTGCAAACCATCGAGAAGCTGGCCGCCGGCTACCCGAAGGCCCAGTACTGGAACGACCTGCTGAACCGCGTCCAGGGCAAGCCTGGCTTCTCGGGCCGCCTGGCAGTGGACGTGTACCGCCTGAAGCTGGCCAACAACCTGATGAAGAAGCCAAGCGAGTTCATGGAAATGGCCCAGCTGGTGCTGCAGGCGAAAGCCCCGGCCGAAGCGCTGAAGGTCATCGACAAGGGCTACAAGGCCGGCGCCCTGGGCACCGGTGCGGACGCCGAGCGTCACAAGCGCCTGAAGGACCTGGCCGAGAAGAACCTGGCCGAGCAGAACAAGGGCGTCGCCGCCCTGGAAGCCGAATACACCGCCGCCAAGGACAACGACGCGCTGGTGGGCCTCGGCTACGCGCTGGTGCAGGCTGGCCAGGCCGACAAGGGCCTGAAGATGATGGAAACCGCGATCAAGGCCGGCAACCTGCGTTACGCCGACGAAGCCAAGCTGCGCCTCGGCGAAGCCTACGCCGCAGCCGGCAAGAAGCAGCAAGCCATCAGCACGCTCAAGACCGTCGGCGGCAAGGACGGCAGTGCCGACCTGGCCCGCTACTGGATCATGGCGATCAACCGTCCGATCGCCTGATCGGACGAGCGAGCGCTCCCGGTCGAGCGATCCGAAACGCCGCCTGTTCGCAGGCGGCGTTTTTTATTGCGCCAACGCATCCCCCTCTCCGGGGGCTTCGTTGCTGTGCAACATGCGAGTTACCGTATAATCAGGTATTTCGCGCCGGACCGGCCGGCTGCGCCACTGGAAGCATTGATGAAGGTATTTCGCGGACTACCCAACGACAGGGCGCGCGCACCCTGCGCCCTCACGATCGGCAACTTTGACGGTGTCCACCGCGGCCACCAGGCATTGTTGGCGCACGTGCGCGGCGCCGCCATGGCGCTCGGGATCGAAGCCGCCGTGATGACCTTCGAACCGCACCCGCGCGAATACTTCGCCCGCAAGATGGGCGACCTGTCGAAAGCCCCCGCCCGCATCGCCAACCTGCGCGACAAGCTGGAAGACCTGTCCGCCGCCGGCATCGATCGCGTCATCGTCGAGCATTTCAACGAACACTTCGCCGCCCAGTCGCCGCGCGATTTCATCGAGCGCGTGCTGGTCGACGGCCTGCACGTCAAATGGCTGATGGTCGGCGACGACTTCCGCTTCGGCGCCCGGCGCGCGGGCGACATCGCCATGCTGCAGGAAGCCGGCCGCGAGTACGGCTTCCAGGTCGCGACCCTGGATGCCGTGATGCTGGGCGAGCGCCGCATCTCGTCCTCGGCCGTGCGCGAAGCGCTTGCCGCCGGCGATTTCGGCGCCACCCAGCAGCTGCTCGGCCACCCCTACGCCATGTCGGGCCACGTGATCCATGGGCAGAAGCTCGGCCGCACGCTGGGCTTCCCGACCCTGAACTTGCGCGTGGCGCACCGCCCTGCCCTGGCCGGCATCTTCGTGGTGCAGGTGCACGGCCTGGCGGAGCAGCCCTTGCCGGCCGTCGCCAGCCTCGGCGTGCGCCCTACCGTCGAGGACCAGGGACGCATGCTGCTGGAAGTGCACGTGTTCGACTACGACCAGAGCGCCTACGGCAAGCTGGTGCGCGTCGAATTCCTCGCCAAGCTGCGCGACGAGGAAAAATACGTCGACCTGCCCACGCTCACCGACGCGATCGAGCGCGACGCCGTCCAGGCACGCGCCTTCTTCGCGCACCGTAACGGCGCGCTCACCGCGACCGACCGAATTTGACGCCTCGCATTTGACACCTTCCAGGCAAGCCGGCCGAAACCGGCGCACACGCGGCCCCGCCGCGAGACTGAACCGAATCCCCTAGAGAAAAACCTTATGTCCGATACCAAACCCGTCCAGAACAAGGCCCAGAAGGGCGCCAAGCCAGAGAGCAAATACCCGGTCAACATGACCGACACCCCCTTCCCGATGCGCGGCGACCTCGCCAAGCGCGAGCCGGGCTGGGTCAAGCAGTGGCAGGACAAGAAGATCTACCATCGCATCCGCAAGGCGGCGGCCGGCCGTCCGAAGTTCATCCTGCACGATGGCCCGCCGTATGCGAACGGCGACATCCACCTCGGCCACGCGGTCAACAAGATCCTGAAGGACATGGTCGTCAAATCGCGCACCATGGCCGGCTTCGACGCGCCCTACGTGCCGGGCTGGGACTGCCACGGCATGCCGATCGAGATCCAGATCGAAAAGCAGTTCGGCAAGAACCTGCCGACCGCCGAGGTGCTGCAGAAGGCGCGTGCCTATGCGCTCGAGCAGATCGACCGCCAGCGCGCCGGCTTCATCCGCCTGGGCGTGCTGGGCGAATGGGAAAACCCCTACATGACCATGGCCTACGGTAACGAGGCGGACGAGCTGCGCGCCCTCGGCAAGCTGCTGGAAAAAGGTTACGTGTACCGCGGCCTCAAACCGGTGAACTGGTGCTTCGACTGCGGCTCGGCGCTGGCCGAGGCCGAAGTGGAATACCAGGACAAGCGCGACCCGGCGATCGACGTCGGCTTCCCGTTCGCCGAACCGGAGAAAGTCGCCGCGGCCTTCGGCCTGGCGCAGCTGCCGACCACCAATGGCTTCATCGTGATCTGGACCACCACCCCGTGGACCATCCCGTCGAACCAGGCCCTGAACGCCAACCCGGAAGTGACGTACGCGCTGGTGCAGGCCGAACGTGACGGCCAGCCGCTGCTGCTGATCCTGGCGCAGGACCTGGTCGAGCCCACCCTGCAGCGCTACAAGCTGGAAGGTCGAATCATCGCCACCACCCTGGGCGCCAGCTTGGCGGGCCTCCGCTTCAAGCATCCGCTGCACGCGCAGGACCCGTTCTACGACCGCACTTCCCCGGTCTACCTGGCCGACTACGTGACCACCGACAGCGGCACCGGCGTGGTCCACTCGGCGCCGGCCTACGGCCTGGAAGACTTCCAGTCCTGCAAGGCGCACGGCATGAAGGACGACGAGATCCTGAAACCGGTGATGGGCGACGGCCGCTTCGCCTCCACCCTGCCGCTGTTCGGCGGACTCACCATCTGGGAAGCGTCGAAGCCGATCTGCGAAGCCCTGCGCGCCGCCGGCGCCCTGTTCGAACTGAAGATGTTCGACCACAGCTACATGCACTGCTGGCGCCACAAGACTCCGATCGTCTACCGCGCCACCAGCCAGTGGTTCGCCGGCATGGACGTCACCCCGAAGGACGGCGGCCCCTCCCTGCGCGAAACCGCGCTGGCCGGCATCGCCGAGACCCAATTCTTCCCGGACTGGGGCCAGGCGCGCCTGCAGGGCATGATCGCCAACCGTCCGGACTGGACCCTGTCGCGCCAGCGCCAGTGGGGCGTGCCGATGGCCTTCTTCCTGCACAAGGAAACCGGCGAGCTGCATCCGCGCACCCCGGAGCTGCTCGAGCAGGTCGCCAAGCTGATCGAAGCGAAAGGCATCGAAGCCTGGCAGCAGCTGGAGCCGAGCGAACTGCTGGGCGAGGACGCCGCCAACTACGAGAAGAACAAGGACACGCTGGACGTGTGGTTCGACTCCGGCTCGACCCACCAGACCGTGCTGCGCGGCTCGCACAAGGAGCAGTCCGCCTTCCCGGCCGACCTCTACCTGGAAGGCTCGGACCAGCACCGCGGCTGGTTCCACTCCTCGCTGCTGACCTCTTCGATGCTCAACGGCCGTCCGCCGTATAAAGCACTGCTGACCCACGGCTTCACCGTCGACGAGAACGGCAAGAAGATGTCGAAGTCGCTCGGCAACACGCTGGCGCCGCAGAAGATCTCCGATACCCTCGGCGCCGACATCCTGCGCCTGTGGGTGGCCTCGACCGACTACACCGGCGAGCTGTCGATCGGCGACGAGATCCTCAAGCGCGTCACCGAATCCTACCGACGCATCCGCAACACGCTGCGCTTCCTGCTGGCGAACACCTCGGACTTCGACCCGTCGAAGGATGCCGTGCCGGTGGCCGAGCTGCTCGAGATCGACCGCTACGCGATCGCCGCGATGGCCCAGCTGCAGGGCGACATCGCCGGTCACTTCGAGCGCTACGAGTTCCACCCGGTGGTTGCGCGCCTGCAGAACTACTGCTCGGAAGACCTGGGCGGCTTCTACCTCGACATCCTGAAGGACCGCCTGTACACCACCGGCGTCGAGTCGACGGCCCGCCGCTCGGCCCAGACCGCGCTGTGGCACATCGCCCATGCGCTGCTGCGCGTGATGGCGCCGATCCTGTCCTTCACCGCCGAGGAAGCCTGGGCCGTGTTCGCGGGCCAGCAGGCCTATGCGCAGAGCGACGAGACCATCTTCACGCAAACGCTGTGGACCTTCCCGGACGTCGCAGACGGCGAAGCCCTGCTGGCCAAGTACGCCGCGCTGCGCGAAGTACGTGCCGACGTGACCAAGCAGCTGGAAGAAGTGCGCGCCTCGGGCGCCATCGGCTCTTCGCTGCAGGCGGAACTGGCGATCAAGGCCGCGGGCGAGAAGTTCCAGCTGCTGGCCAGCCTCGAGGATGACCTGAAGTTCGTGTTCATCACCTCGCAGGCCAGCGTGGAACAGGTGGCGGACGCCGCCAACGAAGCAGTGACCGTGACCCCGTCGGAAGCGGAAAAGTGCGAGCGCTGCTGGCACTACCGCCGCGACGTCGGCCACGACCATGCGCATGCCGGCCTGTGCGGCCGCTGCACCAGCAACCTGTTCGGCAGCGGCGAAGCCCGCCGCTACGCCTGACCTTCCCCTCACGGGGTTCCACCGCCATGCCGGCCCCAGGGCCGGCATGGCGGGCACCGACCTGACACCATGGCCACCAAAACCAAAAAAGCTTCTCCGGGCGCCAAGCCCCTCTACAAGCCTTCCGCCAGCCTGTTCCCATGGCTCGGCCTGGCGGCGATCATCGTTCTGCTCGACCAGGTGACCAAGCTCACCGTCGAGCGCACCTTCGCCTATGCCGAGACGCTGCCGATCACCAGCTTCTTCAACCTGATCAAGGTCTACAACCCTGGCGCGGCGTTCAGCTTCCTCGGCGACGCCAGCGGCTGGCAGCGCTGGCTCTTCCTCGGCATCGCCCTCGGCGCGGTCGGCTTCTGCCTGTACATGATGAAGAAGAACGCCAGCCAGCGCCTGTTCTGCTTCGCGCTGGCCCTGATCATGGCGGGCGCCATCGGCAACGGCATCGACCGCGTCGTACACGGCCACGTGATCGACTTCCTCGACTTCTACTGGCGGGGCATCGGCCACTTCCCGGCCTTTAACATCGCCGACATCGGCATTTCGGTCGGCGCCGTCCTGTTCGTCCTGGACGAGCTGCGGCGCGTGAACAAGTCCTGAGCATTAACGCATTAACTGAGCTGAATCCGGAGTCATCATGAGCATGGACCTCAAGGGCAAGAAGATCGTCCTCGGCCTGAGCGGCGGCGTGGCCTGCTACAAGGCGGCGGAACTGTGCCGTTCCCTCGTCAAGGAAGGCGCCAGCGTGCAGGTGGTCATGACCGAGGCGGCCACCCACTTCATCGGCACGGTCACCATGCAGGCCCTGTCCGGCCAGACGGTCTATACCGACCAGTGGGATCCGCGCATGGCCAACAACATGGCCCACATCGACCTCACGCGCGACGCCGACGCCATCCTGGTCGCGCCCTGCTCGGCCGACTTCATCCGCAAGCTGGCGCACGGCGCCTGCGACGACCTGCTGTCGACCCTGTGCGTGGCCCGTCCGCGCCGCGTGCCGCTCTTGGCGGCGCCGGCGATGAACGTCGAGATGTGGGAAAACCCGGCGACCCAGCGCAACGTCAGGCAGCTGCTCGAGGACGGCATCTGCCTGTTCGGCCCGGCGGCCGGCTCCCAGGCCTGCGGCGAGACCGGCCTGGGCCGCATGCTCGAGCCGGAAGAACTGGTCGAGGAACTGATCGCCTCCTTCCAGCACAAGGTGCTGGCGGGCCGCCGCGTCCTGATCACGGCCGGCCCCACGTTCGAGCCGATCGACCCGGTGCGCGGCATCACCAACCTCTCTTCGGGCAAGATGGGCTACGCGGTAGCGCGCGCGGCGCGCGAAGCCGGCGCCGAGGTCACCCTGGTGAGCGGCCCGACCTCCCTGAGCACGCCGCATGGCGTGCGCCGCATCGACGTGCTCACCGCCCAGCAGATGCACGACGCCGTGATGGCGGGAGTGAGCGGCCAGCACGTCTTCATCGGCGTGGCGGCGGTGGCCGACTGGCGGGTGGCGAATGCCAGCGGCCAAAAGATCAAGAAGCAGGAAGGCGGCGTCGCGCCCCAGCTCGAGTTCGTGCAGAACGCCGACATCCTGGCCTCGGTCGCCGCCACCACCTCGCTGTCCGGCTGGCCCTACTGCGTGGGCTTCGCCGCCGAGTCCGAGAACCTGATGGAATTCGGCGCCGCCAAGCGCGAGAGAAAAGGCATTCCCCTGTTGGTGGGCAATATCGGCCCCCAGACCTTCGGGCAGGATGAGAACACCATCATCCTGTTCGACGAGAGCGGCCATACCGTGCTGCCGCGCGCCGACAAACTGAGCCTGGCGCGCCAGCTCGTTTCCGAAATCGCGAAACGCCTCGAACAGCGATCGCTCCTGACCTAAGCAAAGCAAGTACAAGAATGAAGAATATCGACCTCAAGATCCTCGACCCGCGTATGAAAGAGCTGCTGCCGGCCTACGGCACGCCCGGCAGCGCGGGCCTGGACCTGCGCGCCTGCATCGACGCCCCGCTCGTCATCGAGCCGGGCCAGACGACCCTGGTGCCGACCGGCCTGGCGATCCACATCGGCGACCCGGGCTATGCGGCCATGATCCTGCCGCGCAGTGGACTCGGCCATAAGAACGGCATCGTTCTCGGCAATCTGGTAGGCTTGATCGACTCCGACTACCAGGGACAGCTGATGGTCTCGACCTGGAACCGCGGCCACGCGAGCTTCACGCTGCAGCCGCTCGACCGGCTGGCCCAGCTCGTGATCGTGCCCGTGCTGCAGGTGGGTTTCAACGTGGTAGAGGAGTTCGCATCGAGCGAACGGGGCGCCGGAGGGTTCGGCAGCACCGGCAAACAATAAGAGACAAGGAATAAAGAGGACTATGATCGGTCAACAAGTGCGCCAGACTGCGCTGGGTATTTCCATCGCCGTATTGCTCTCGGCCTGCGCCACGCAGGCACCGATGCAGCCGGGCCAGCCGCTCCCGCCGGGGCAGGCGGCACCAGAGACGCCGCAAGTGACACCCGAGATGGCGGCGGCAGCCGAGACCCTCACCAGGATGGCGAGCCTGCAGGACCGGCTGTACAAGGTGGCCGCGCCCCTCCTCATCGACAATGCCGAACTGTGCACGCGCCATGCGCGCAACCTGCTCGGTTTCACCGCCAAGAACCGCTACACCTACCCCGGCAGCTACAACGACGCTGCGCACGCCGTGCTCGGCATGGGCGAACGCCTGCAGGTGACCAATGTGCTGGCCGGCAGCGGCGCCGCCAAGGCCGGCCTGCGCAACGGCGACGAGCTGGTGGCCGCCGGCGGCAAGCCCTTGCCCACCGGCCCGAACGCGCTGTCGCAGGCCGGCGCCGTGTTCGGCCCCATCGTCGCGAAGCAGGCCAGCCTGCCGCTGACCATCGAACGCCGCGGTTCGCAGCGCGACGTGACGGTGCCCGTGACCCGCGCCTGCGCCTTCGGCATCGAGCTGGGCAACGCGGACAACGTCAACGCCTATGCCGACGGCCAGCGCGTGATGGTCACGCGCGGCATGATGGGCTTCGTGCAGAACGACGACGAGCTGGCCTACGTGGTGGCGCACACGATGGCGCACAACATGCTGAACCATGCGGCCAGCCAGCGCAATGCCGCCACCATCGGCAGCATCATCGACAACCTCACCCGGATCGCGCCGGACACCTCGATGCTGATCGGCAGCGGCGGCATCAAGGCCATGCCGTCCACGCTCGACAGCGCCGCCGACCGCCTCGCGGTCTACCTGCTGGCGCGCGCCGACTACCGTGTCGAGGGCATCTCCGGGTTCTGGAAACGCTTCGCGGAAACCACGCCGGCGACGGTGCTGAACGGCCATACCGCCAACCACCCGGCGCTGGCGCAGCGCATGGCCGCGATCGACAAGGCGGTGGCCGAAGTCAAGGCCAAGAAGTCGGCCAACAAGCCGCTGACACCCTGAGCTGCGAATCCTTCCCACCGAACGCGGACGCCTGGTGCGTCCGCGTTTGTTTTGGCTGTCTGCAGGCACCCTACAAGCCCGCCGTCCGGCAGGCTTGCCGCGTTTTTTGTATCATTGCCCATCCCGACCACAAAGCACAGCCATGGACAGCATCGACCTCGACGTATTGAAGACCTGCGACGCCTGGCTGGCCAGCGGCCGCCGCTGCCAGCTAGTGACGGTCATCAAGACCTGGGGCTCGAGCCCGCGCCCGATCGGCGCGCTCCTTGCCGTCTGCGACGACGGCAGCGTGGTCGGATCGGTCTCGGGCGGCTGCATCGAGGACGACCTGATCGAGAAGGTGCGCCGCAACGGCATCGAACTGGCGCGCCCCGACATCGTCAGCTACGGCATCAGCGCCGACGAGGCGCACCGCTTCGGCCTGCCCTGCGGCGGCACCATCGAGCTGGCCATCGAGCCGCTGTCCCAGCACAGCCGCATCCGCGAACTGCTGGCGCGCCTGCACGAAGGCGAACTGGTCGAACGCCGCGTGACGCTTGCGACCGGCGCCGTCACCCTGGCGCGCGCCGAGGCCGGCGCCATCCAGCGCGTGGAGGACGGCGTGCTGGCCACCATCCACGGCCCGCGCTGGCGCCTGTACATCATCGGCGCCGGCCCGCTGTCGCGCTTCCTGGCGCAGATCGCCAGCGGCATGGACTACCGCGTGGTCGTGTGCGACCCGCGCGAGGAATACCGCAGCGGCTGGAACCTGGCGGGCGTGGAACTGGTGCACGCCATGCCCGACGACCTGGTGATCGAAGCGCACCTGGATGCGCGCAGCGCGGTCGTCGCCCTGACCCACGACCCCAAGCTGGACGACCTGGCCCTGATGGAGGCGCTCAAGTCCGAGGCCTTCTATGTCGGCGCGATCGGCTCGCGCCTGAACAACGACAAGCGCCGCGAGCGCCTCAAGCTGTTCGACCTCAGCGAAGCCCAGCTGGCGCGCCTGCACGGCCCGATCGGCATCTACATCGGCAGCAAGACCCCGAGCGAGATCGCGGTTTCGATCATGGCCGAAATGACCGCCGTGAAGAACGGCGTGCCTGCCGCCCTCTTGGTGCCGCATGCGGCCGCTCCTCAGCCGGCCGGCACCGCGGCCTGCAGCGTGCTGCGCAGCGCAGCCGCGTGAGCCGGTCCGGCCCGAATTCCACGGCAAGAAGCGGATGGCGCGGCGTGCGCCCCGCCGCCACAATCGATCCTTTGTCCCACTCGTCCCGATGAATACCGTGAACATGCTGCGCCTGGTGGCGCTGGCCGCCATCTGGGGCGGCTCCTTCCTCTTCATGCGCATCGCCGCGCCCGTGCTCGGCCCCGCCGTGCTGATCGAGTACCGGGTGCTGTTCGCGGCCCTGTTCCTGCTAGGGGTGGCCTGGGTGATGCGCCGCCGCGGCAGAGGCACGCCGCTCGACCTGCGCCAGCACTGGAAGCACTACCTGATGCTGGGCTTCTTCAACTCGGCCCTGCCCTTCCTGCTGTTCGCCTTCGCCGCGCGCACGCTGTCCGCTTCGGTGCTGTCGGTGCTGAACGCCACCGCGCCGATGTTCGGCGCATTGGTCGGGGCCGTGTGGGCGCGCCAGGGTGTCTCTGCACGCACCGGTCTCGGCCTGGTGCTGGGCACGGTCGGCGTGGCCCTGCTGGTCGGTTTCGACCATGTGTCGGAGCGCCCCGGCGCCGCGGTCGCGATCGCGGCCGCGCTGGTGGCGGCCTTCTGCTACAGCATCGCCAGCCAGTACGCCAAGTCGGCCAAGGCGGTGCCGCCCTTCGCCAATGCGCACGGCTCGATGTGGGCCGCGACCCTGTTCGTGATCCCGGCCCTGCCCTTCTTCCCGTCGCCCGGCGTACCCACGGCCGGCATCTGGGCTGCGGTGCTCGCGCTGGGGGTGGTCTGCAGCGGCATCGCCTACATCCTCTACTTCAAGCTGATCGAAGAAGTCGGCACCACCTCGGCGCTGACGGTAACCTTCCTGAACCCGATGTTCGGCATCCTGTGGGGGGCGATCTTCCTGCACGAGGTGATCGGCTGGCATACGCTGCTTGGATCCGGCATCGTGCTTGTGGGCACGGCGCTGGTGACCGGCTTCGTGCCCTCCTTCCTGCGCGCGCCTGCCGCGCAGGCCAAGTAGGGACATCGCGATGCGCACCGAGATCATGCTCGACCTTCCGGCCGGCTACCGCAGCGAGGACGTGCTGGCCTTCCATAGCCGGGATGCGGAAGGCATCGCGGAACAGGTGTCGCCCGAAGCCCTGCGCAAGGGTGTGCTGTTTGAAGGCATGCCCGTGGTGCTGGAAGTGCGCTTCGGTCGCGGCACGGCCGCTTGCTGCGTCGATGCCGATGGCGATGTGACGCCCGCACTGCTGGCACGGGCGCGCGAGGCCTTGCTGAGCATCCTCGGCCTGCGCATCGACCCGGCCGCGTTCGCCGCGTTCGCGCGCAATGATCCGGCGCTGGGCCCGGTCGTGGCGCGCCAGCCGGGCCTGCGCATCGTCCAGTCGGCAACCGTGTTCGAAGCCCTGACCTGGGCCATCATCGGCCAGCAGATCAACCTGCCGTTTGCCATCTCGCTGCGCCGTAGCTTGATCCAGCTTGCGGGCCGTGCCCATGCGAGCGGCCTGTGGTGTTATCCAGAAGCGGCCGGCGTCGCCCGCCTCGCCCTGGAAGACCTGACCAGCCGCAAGTTCTCGCGCTCGAAAGCCGAGACGCTACTGCGCCTGGCGCAGCTCGTCGTCGACGGTCAGCTCGTGCTCGACCGCGGACGCCCCGTCGATGAGCTCGTGCAGGAATTGTTGACCATCAAAGGCATCGGGCCCTGGACCGTCAATTACGCCCTGCTGCGCGGCTATGGCTACCCGGACTGCTCGCTGGAAGGCGACGTGGCCATCCGCACCGCCTTCCACCGCCTGCTGGGTGGAGATGCCCGTCCGGACATCCCGACCACGCAACGCCTGCTGGAACGCTATGCGCCGCACCGCACGATGGCGGCGGCCTACCTGTGGGCCAGCCTCAGCGACACCGCCGCTTAGGGAAGGCAGATCAATTCCAGCGCGGCAAGTCTTCGAACTGCTGCGCACTCTCCCCCGAAAAACGGATCAGTTCCGGCAGCGGCACCGTCGCCAGGTTGTCGCGTCCGTAGTGGCCGCCGAGCGCGCTCGGGATCTTGAGACAGTATTTGCGGTCCTCGACCAGGGGGCCGAGCGTGGATTCGGCCAGGTGCACGACTTCCGGCATGTACCAGTCGTTCAGGAAATCCTGGTTATAGGCCAGCGCGTCGAGCGCGGCGCGGCTGTCGGCGACCGGCTCGCAGCACAGGTCTTGCGGACGCAGGCGCCAGTAGCGCCCTTCGTCGTCACGGATGATGAGGTTGCCGAATGCATTGGACCCAAGGACCTCGACAGCGGTCAAGCCGACCCAGCCCCAGGCGTCGTTGATGTCGTCTACGTTGATCATGTGGTCTGCCCCATTGGTTCGCAGGCCCGCGCCGAGTGCCGGCGCCGGCTGTTTCGCCTGTTGGACAAGACAGGCTCGACAACATTCCGGACACTTGCGTCCGGTTTGACATGAGTCTGGTTTGGGCCGGCTTGCCGGGAAAAACGAAAAAGCCGTTGATCCTTGCGAATCAACGGCTTCGAATTCTGGTTGCGGGGACAGGATTTGAACCTGTGACCTTCGGGTTATGAGCCCGACGAGCTGCCAGACTGCTCCACCCCGCGTCTGATGAAATGAATTATACGCCGAAACGGTCTTTTAGGCAAATGCAATCCTCCCCCAATCGGCGATTGCAGCACGACGGCGCTCAGCCGTGAGCACTTTTGCACGCGCCGGCAGCGGCCCAGGGCCGGCAATTCAGTGTAAAGTAAGCACAATCTCAACCTGCCGCTGACCTATGAAATTCTGTTCCGAGTGCGCCCATCCTGTCGCCCTGGCAATCCCCGAAGGCGACAACCGGCCGCGCTACGTCTGCCCCAACTGCCACGCGATCCACTACCAGAATCCCAAGCTGGTCATCGGCTCGATCCCCGTCTGGGAACAGGACGGCAAGCTACAGATCCTGCTGTGCAAGCGCGCGATCGAACCGCGCTACGGCTACTGGACCTTGCCGGCCGGCTTCATGGAAAACGAGGAAACCACGGAGCAGGCGGCCGTGCGCGAAACCGAAGAGGAAGCCGGCGCCGACGTCGAACTCGGCAAGCTGTTCACCCTGCTGAATGTGGCCCATGTGCACCAGGTCCACCTGTTCTACCTGGCGCGCCTGCGCAATCTCGATTTCGCGCCGGGCGAGGAAAGCCTGGAAGTGCAGCTGTTCACCCAGGACGAGATCCCCTGGGACGAGCTGGCTTTCCCGACGGTGCGCAGCACGCTGGAACTCTTCTTTGCCGACCGCGTCAAAGTGCGCGAGGGCGGCAGCTACGGTTTTCATAGCCGGGACATCGTTCGCCCGATGCTGGCTCCCCGCGAACCCGACTGATCCACGAGCCCGCCATGATCCCCTGGCTCGAGCCGACATCGCCATTTCCCGACGTATCCGAGGCGCTGACGATCGACGCCCCCGGCCTGCTCGCGGCCGGCGCCGACCTGTCGCCGCAGCGCCTGCTGCTGGCCTACCAGAACGGCATCTTCCCGTGGTTCTCGGAAGGCCAGCCCATCCTGTGGTGGAGCACCGACCCGCGCATGGTGCTGCGCACGGAGCGCTTCAAGCTCAGCGACAGCCTGAAGAAAACCCTGAGACGCGTCGAGCGCAGCCGGCTCGAGGGCGGCCCGTGGGACGTGCGCTTCGACACGGCCTTCGAGGACGTGATGCGTGCCTGCGCCGCCCCGCGCAAGGACGGGCCCGGCACCTGGATCTCGGAAGACATCATCGACGGCTACACCGGCCTGCATGCGATGGGCTATGCCCATTCGTCGGAGGTTCGCTACGAGGGCGAGCTGGTGGGTGGCGCCTATGGCGTCTGCATCGGCCGCATGTTCTACGGAGAATCGATGTTCGCCCGGGTGTCGGACGCGTCCAAGGTGGCCCTGGCCTACCTGGTGGCTTTCCTGCGCAGCCAGGGTGTCTCGATGATCGACTGCCAGCAGGAGACCGGGCACCTGGCTTCGCTCGGAGCCGCGCCGATTCCGCGCAGCGCCTTCCTGGCGCACCTGCGCCAGGCCATCCGCGAGCCGTCCATCACCCGCTGGGAGATTGTGCCACCTCTGGGTGCGGGGTCCTGAAGGCGGCACCGTTGACTGGCTAACAGTGGCACCGGCCTGATTTCGTTAAAATAGGATCATCACGTCGTCTCGAGAGCTTTTTGCATGACGCACCTAAATGACCTGCCTTTCGCTACGCTGCAGTTCTACACGACGGCGCCCTATCCCTGCAGTTACCTCGATGCGCGCCAGGCCCGCTCGCAAGTCGCGACGCCTTCGCACCTGATCAATGCCGACGTCTATTCCGAACTGGTGCGCAACGGATTCCGCCGCAGCGGCATCTTCACCTACCGCCCCTACTGCGACGGCTGCCAGGCCTGCATCCCGGTGCGCGTGAAATGCGAGGATTTCACGCCCAACCGTACCCAGCGCCGCTCCTGGAAGCGCCACGGCGACCTGGTCGCGATGGTGGCCAACCTGGCGTTCTCGGACGAGCACTACGCGCTCTACCTGCGCTACCAGACCACCCGCCACGTCGGCGGCGGCATGGACCAGGACAGCCGCGACCAGTACGCCCAGTTCCTGCTGCAGAGCCGGGTGAATACCCGCCTGGTCGAGTTCCGCGAGCCCGACGGCCTGCTGCGCATGGTGTCGATCATCGACGTGCTGTCCGATGGCCTATCGTCGGTATATACCTTCTTCGACCCGGACGTGCCGGGCGCGTCCTTCGGCACCTACAACGTCATGTGGCAGGTCAACCAGGCGCGCGAGCTCGGCCTCCAGTACGTCTACCTGGGCTACTGGATCGAGCAGAGCCCGAAGATGGCCTACAAGATCAACTTCCGTCCGCTCGAAGCACGCATCGGCGGCGTATGGGGCGTGCTGGAACGCTGAGGGACTTGCGCGCCTCCCGGCGCTGTAAAATGGCGGGAGTCACTTACGATGAGTCCTCCATGTCCGACAAGCTCCTGTATTCCCTCGCCCGCCCGCTGCTGTTCTCGCTCGATGCCGAGCAAGCCCACAACCTGACCCTGCCGCTGCTGCGCCGCGCCGCCGCGCTCGGCCTCACCAAGTTGTCCGGCCGCCCGGCGCCGGACCCGCGCACGGTCATGGGCATCACCTTCCCGAACCCGGTCGGCCTGGCCGCCGGCCTCGACAAGGACGGGGCCTACATCGACGGCCTGGCCTCGCTCGGCTTCGGCTCGATCGAGATCGGCACCGTGACGCCGCGCCCCCAGGGCGGCAACCCGAAGCCGCGCATCTTCCGCCTGCCGCAGGCGCAGGGCATCATCAACCGGATGGGCTTCAACAACGGCGGCGTGGATGCCTTCGTCGCCAACGTGCAGGCCTCCCGCTTCTACCAGGACAAGCAGGGCGTGCTCGGCCTGAACATCGGCAAGAACGCCGACACGCCGATCGAGCGGGCCGCCGACGATTACCTGCACTGCCTGCGCAAGGTCTACCCTTACGCCAGCTACGTGACGGTCAACATCTCCTCGCCGAACACCAAGAACCTGCGCCAGCTCCAAGGGGAGTCCGAGCTCGACGCGCTGCTGGCGCAGCTCAAGGATGAGCAGTTGCGTCTTGCAGATCAACACCGGCGCTACGTGCCGGTGGCGCTGAAGATCGCCCCGGACATCGACGGCGACCAGGTGCGCAACATCGCCGGCGCCCTGCTGCGTCACAAGATCGACGGCGTCATCGCCACCAACACCACGCTCAGCCGCACTGCGGTGCAGGGCATGCAGCATGGCGAGGAAGCAGGCGGCCTGTCGGGCGCGCCGGTGTTCGAATTGTCGAACACGGTGATCCGCCTGCTGAAAGCCGAGCTGGGCGACGCGCTGCCGATCATCGGCGTGGGCGGCATCATGCGCGGCGAGGATGCGCGCGCCAAGATCGCCGCCGGCGCGCAGCTGGTACAGCTCTACACCGGTTTTATCTACGCGGGCCCGGCGCTGATCCGCGACGCCGCGGCCGCGCTGCGCCGCTAAGGAAAGATCATGGAACGCAGGCAGCTGGGACAAACCGATCTGATGGTGTCGAAGGTCTGCCTCGGCACCATGACCTTCGGCGAACAGAACACCGAGGCCGAGGCACACAGCCAGCTCGACTACGCTTTGGCGCGCGGCATCAACTTCATCGATACCGCCGAGATGTATCCGGTGATGGCGCGGCCCGATACGCAAGGCTCGACCGAGCGTTATATCGGCAGCTGGCTCAAGAAGACGGGCCGCCGTGCCGACGTGGTGCTGGCGACCAAGATCGCCGGGCCGAACAAGATGATGCCGTGGATCCGCGGCGCCAACCACAACCTCGACGCGACCAACATCCGCGCCGCCGTCGAGGACAGCCTGCGCCGCCTGCACACCGACTACATCGACCTGTACCAGATCCACTGGCCGAGCCGGAACCTGCCGATCTTCGGGGCCAACAGCTTCGACCCGGAAGGCGAACGGCCGGCAGTGCCGATCCATGAGACGCTCGAGGCGCTGGACGACATGGTGCGGGCGGGGACAATCCGCTACATCGGCGTATCGAACGAAAGCACCTGGGGCGTGTGCCAGTACATCAAGCGCTCGGAGCAGCGCGGCCTGCCGCGCATCGCCACGGTGCAGAACCTGTACAACCTCACCGCGCGCCACTTCGAGACCAGCCTGATGGACGAGGCCTGCTACCGGGAAGGCGTGAGCCTGCTGGCCTACAGCCCGCTGGCCTTCGGGCAGCTGACGGCCAAGTATCTCGACGATCCGAACGCGCATGGCCGCCTGACGGTCTTCCCGAAGGGTTGGAGCCCGCGTTATGTGCGCCCGAGCGTGCTGGCAGCGACCGCCGAGTACGCCGCGCTGGCGCGCGCGAACGGCATGCTGCCTGCGCAGATGGCGCTGGCGTGGTGCTACTCGCGCTGGTTCGTGGGGTCGACCATCATCGGGGCCACCAGTATTGCGCAACTGAAGGAGAACATCGACGCTGCGGACCTGGCGCTGTCAGCGGACGTGCTCAAGGGGATCGACGAGATCCACGCGCGCTACATGAACGTGGGGCAGTGAACACGGCCGCTCACAGCTCCGCCTGCAAGGCCTTCTCGATATCCGAGCGCGTATAGCCCTGCGCAAAGCGCTCGATGAAGTGATACGCGTAGGCCCGCAGGTACGAGCCCTTGCGCACGGCAAGGCGCGTCACGTTCGGGGCGAACAGGTGCGAGGCTTCGATCGCCCGCATCCCCTTGTCGCGGCCATGGTCGAAGGCCATCGAGGCCACGATGCCGACGCCCATCCCCAGCGACACATACTGCTTGATGACGTCCGAGTCCATCGCGGTCAGCACGATGTCCGGCGCCAGCCCGGCTTCCACGAAAGCGGCGTCGATGTGGCTGCGGCCCGTGAAGCCGACGTCGTAGGTAATCAGGGGATGCTCGGCCAGGTCTTCCAGGCGCAGCGGCTGGCTGGAGGTGAAGATCGGATGTCCTTCCGGCGCCACGACCAGGTGGCTCCAGCGGTAGCACGGGAAGGAGACCAGGTCCGGGAAGGCCGACAGGCCTTCGGTCGCGATGCCGATATCGGCCTTGCCCGACAGGACCCACTCGGCGATGTGTTCGGGCGCGCTTTGCTGCAGGGCGATGCGCACGCCCGGAAAGGCATTGCGGAAGGATTGCACCACCTGGGGCAGCGCGTAGCGCGCCTGGGTGTGGGTCACGGCGACGGTGAGCGTGCCGCTGTCCTGGGCCGCGAACTCGGCGCTGGCCTGCTGCAGGTTCTCGGCCTCGACCAGCAGGCGTTCGACGATCTTGAGGATGCCCTTGCCGGGCGGGGTCAGCCCGGTCAGGCGCTTGCCGTTGCGCTCGAAGATCACGACCCCAAGCTCTTCCTCGAGCTCGCGGATCTGGCGCGACACGCCCGGCTGCGAGGTGAACAGCGCATTGGCGACTTCGGTCAGGTTGAAGTCGCGGCGTGCGGCCTCGCGCACGGAACGCAGCTGCTGGAAGTTCATATTCCCTCTCCTGCGTCGACGAAGACTTCGATGCGGCGCGGCTTGACCACCAGGGTCTCGCCTTCCTTGAAGCCCTGGCTCGAGAACAGCTCGTTCGGGATCACCGCCTCGATCAGCTGCTGGTTGTCGGCGCGCTCGAGGTCGAGCTGGGCCAGCGGGCCGATCGCATGCGCGCGGCGCAGCTTGGCCACCACGCCGTCGGCGCCGGGCGTGTAGCGTGCGACGTCGAGCTCGTGCGGACGCACGTAGCCGATGCCCTCGCCGTTGCGCACGCTCGCATGCTCGGGCGCCTGGAACTGGGCTTCGCCACTGGCCAGCACGCCTTCGTGCACGCGGCCGTGGAACAGGTTGACGTTACCGAGGAAGCCGTAGACGAAAGGCGAAGCCGGTTTGTTGTACACGTCGCTTGGCGCGCCGAGCTGTTCGACGCGGCCCTTGTTCATCAGGACCACCTGGTCGGCCACTTCCAGCGCTTCTTCCTGGTCGTGGGTGACGAAGATCGAGGTCACGTGCAGCTCGTCGTGCAGGCGGCGCAGCCAGCGGCGCAGCTCCTTGCGCACCTTGGCGTCCAGCGCGCCGAAGGGTTCGTCGAGCAGCAGCACGCGCGGCTCCACCGCCAGGGCTCTAGCCAGGGCGATACGCTGGCGCTGGCCGCCCGAGAGCTGCGGCGGATAGCGGTCGGCGATCCAGTCGAGCTGCACGAGTTCGAGCAGCTGACGCACCTTGTCGCGGATCTGCTGTTCCGACGGACGCTCCTTGCGCGGTTTCACACGCAAACCGAAGGCGACGTTCTCGAACACGGTCATATGCTTGAACAGCGCGTAGTGCTGGAACACGAAGCCGACCTGGCGCTCGCGCACGTGGCGGCTCGATGCGTCCTGGCCGTCGAGCAGCACGGCGCCGGAATCGGGATGTTCGAGGCCGGCGATGACGCGCAACAGGGTCGTCTTGCCGCAGCCGGATGGGCCCAGCAAGGCGGTCAGCTGGCCGTCCGGGAACTGCAGCGAGACGTCGTCGAGCGCGGTGAACTGGCCGAACTGCTTGCGGATGTGTTGGACTTCGATCGTCATGTTCAGGCTTCCTTCTGTCGTTCTTCGGCGGCCGCCTTCCGTACCTGGTGCAGGCGCCATTCGATAAAGCTCTTCACCGCCAGGGTGACCAGCGCGAGCAGCGCCAGCAGCGATGCGATCGCGAACGCGGCCGTGAAGTTGTATTCGTTGTAGAGGATCTCGACCTGCAGCGGCATGGTGTTGGTCTCGCCGCGGATGTGGCCCGAGACCACCGACACCGCGCCGAATTCGCCCATGGCACGGGCGTTACACAGGATGACGCCGTACAGCAGGCCCCATTTGATGTTCGGCAGCGTCACGCGCCAGAAGGTCGACCAGCCCGAGGCGCCCAACACCAGCGCGGCTTCTTCCTCTTCGGTGCCCTGCTGCTGCATCAGCGGGATCAGCTCGCGCGCCACGAAGGGGAAGGTAATGAAGATGGTCGCCAGCACGATGCCCGGCACCGCGAACAGGATCTTGATGTCGTGCTCGGCCAGCCACTCGCCGAACCAGCCCTGGGCGCCGAACAGCAGCACGTAGATCAGGCCTGCGATCACCGGAGACACCGAGAACGGCAGGTCGATCAGGGTCAGCAGGATGCTCTTGCCCCTGAATTCGAACTTGGCGATGGCCCAGGCCGCAGCTACGCCGAACACCAGGTTCAGCGGCACCGAGATGCCGGCCGCGATGAGCGTGAGCTTGATGGCGGAGATTGCGTCCGGGTCCGTGATCGATTCGAGGTAGACGTCCCAGCCGCGCTTGAGCGCTTCGGTGAACACGGCGGCCAGCGGGACGAACAGGAACAGGGTCAGGAAAGCCAGCGCCACCGCGATCAGGAGGTAGCGCACCCAGTCCGGCTCCAGCACGTTGGTCTTGCGGCGGCGCACCGGTGCAGCGGTCTTCGGTGCGGCATGGAGATTGTCGAGGACTGCGCTCATTTCTTGCCTGCCCGTTTGCGGGTCCATGCCTGCAGCAGGTTAATCGTCAGCAGCAGGATGAAGGAGATGACCAGCATGACCACCGCGATCGCCGTGGCGCCCGCGTAGTCGTACTGCTCGAGTTTGGTGATGATGAACAGCGGCGTGATCTCGGAGACCATCGGCAGGTTGCCCGCGATGAAGATCACCGAGCCGTATTCGCCGGTGGCGCGCGCGAAGGCCAGCGCGAAGCCGGTCAGGAGCGCCGGCACGATCGAAGGCAGCACCACGCGCCAGAAAGTCTGCAGCGGAGAAGCGCCCAGGCTGGCGGCGGCTTCTTCCAGTTCGCGCTCGGCTTCTTCCAGCACCGGCTGCACCGTGCGCACCACGAAGGGCAGGCCGATGAAGGTCAGCGCCACCAGCACGCCCAGCGGCGTGAAGGCGACCTTGATGCCGAACTTGGCCAGCTGTTCGCCGATGAGGCCATTGTGCGAGTACAGGGCGGTGAGCGTGATGCCGGCCACTGCGGTGGGCAGCGCGAACGGCAGGTCAACCAGGGCGTCGATGATGCGCTTGCCCGGGAAGGTGTAGCGCACCAGCACCCAGGCGACGATGCCGCCGAAGATGACGTTGATGAAGGCGGCCAGCAGCGAGGCGCCGAAGGTGAGGCGGTACGAAGCCATCACGCGCTCGGAAGTGACGGCGCTCCAGAAGGCCTCCCAGCTCATCGTGAAGGTATTCAGGAAGACCGCCGACAGCGGGATCAGGACGATCAACGCGAGGTAGAAAATCGTGAAGCCGAGCGAGATGCCAAAGCCGGGGATAACCCGGCCGGGAGATCGTCGCGCTGGCAGTGCGAGCGTGGTCATGGAAGCCCTTATTACAAATTCTTCTAACGGGCCACCATAATCTCATGCGGCCCTTATATTACAAACGAAACTTTCCTCATTTGCATAGACGGAAACAGCTATTACGGATCAGAAAACCAGCTTCGCCGCCACACCGGTCAGCGTGGTCGCCAGCAGGGCGCGCAGGAAGCGCTCCGGCACCTTGCGCGCAGCCATGGCGCCCAGCGTAATACCCGGCACCGAACCGATGAGCAGGGTCAGCAGCAGCATCCAGTCGATCGAGCCCAGCCACCAGTGGCCGACGGCGGCGATCGCGGTCAGCGGCACGGCATAGGCGATGTCGGTGCCGGCCACTTCGGCCGGTGTCAGGCGCGGATACAGCATGACCAGCAGCGTGGCGCCGATGGCGCCCGCGCCGATCGAGGACACGGTGACGAGCACGCCCAGCACCGCGCCGGAAACGACGGTGGCGGTGGTCAGCGCCCTGCCCTCCAGCTGGCGCCCCGGTTTGGCGTTGACCCAGGCCAGCATGCGCGCGCGGAACAGCAGCGCGATCACGGTCAGCATCACGGAGCCGGCGATGGAATAACGGATGAGCTGCCCGATGGCTTCATCGAGCCCGCCGAAATGCTTCAGCGCCAGGGTCGCCACCAGCGCGGCCGGCAAGGCGCCCAGGCACAGGCGGCCGACGATCTGCCACTGGACGGTGCGGTTGAAACGGTGGGTGATGGTGCCGACACCCTTGGTGATGGAAGCAAAGGCGAGGTCGGTGCCGACGGCAACCGAGGGCGAGACGCCGAACAGCAGCGTCAGCAGCGGCGTCATGAGCGAACCTCCGCCCACGCCGGTCATACCGACCAGCAGCCCTACTGCAAAACCCGCGATGATATACGTCGTCGACATGCCATTACCCCTAAGTTAAGCCACAGGGTAAGGGGACTCGGCAGTTCGGCAAACAACAGGTTTCTTATTTGCTTATGCGGCGACGGTGGAGCACGCCGGACGAACAAGCCGTCCGGCGTGGGAACAATTTACTTGTTCGGCTGTGGGGTCAGGCGCAGGTAAGGACGCGGCGAGGTGTAGCCTTTCGGATACTTCTGCTCGATGACAGCCGGATCCTGCACGGTCAGCGGGATGATGACGTCGTCGCCGTCCTTCCAGTTGCCCGGGGTGGCCACGGTGTAGCCATCGGTCAGCTGCAGGGCGTCGATCACACGCAGGACTTCGTCGAAGTTGCGGCCGGTGCTCATCGGGTAGGTAATGATCAGGCGCACTTTCTTGGCCGGGTCGATCACAAACAGCGAGCGCACGGTGGCGGTGGCCGAGGCTTCCGGGTGGATCATGTCGTACAGGGTGGACACCGATTTGTCGGCGTCGGCGATGATCGGGAAGCCGACCACGGTCTGCTGGGTTTCCTCGATGTCCTTGATCCATGCACGGTGCTGGTCGGCCGGATCGACCGACAGCGCGATCGCCTTGACGTTGCGCTTGTCGAACTCCGGCTTCAGCTTGGCGGTCAGGCCCAGTTCGGTGGTGCAGACCGGGGTGAAGTCGGCCGGATGCGAGAACAGCACCACCCAGGAATCGCCCGCCCACTCGTGGAAGCGGATCTTGCCGATGCTGGAATCCTGCTCGAAATCGGGGGCGGTATCGCCGAGGCGTAAGGTCATCGTCATTTCTCCATGTGATTGGACTACGGGGTTACTTCTGCAACGCATAGTCTAAGAGCACTTGGCGGTTTGGCAAACGACAGCTTTGTAATTTGCTTGTTCCGCATTCTTCCTTAGAAAAACCGGCTGTACAGCACCACCGCCCAGGTGGCCGTCGCCAGCAGCAAGGCCAGGGCGACGGCCGCGCTGCCCATGTCCTTCGCCACTTTCGACAGCGGATGGCGCTCGAGCGAAATGCGGTCGACCACGGCCTCGATGGCCGAGTTGATGATCTCCACGATCAGCACCAGGATCAGCACGCCGATCAGGACCAGTTTCTGGAAAGCCGAGACCGGCAGCAGCAAGGCCGCCACGCTCGCGATCGCGATCACCACGATCTCCTGGCGGAAGGCGGCCTCGCTGCGCCAGGCCCAGGCCAGGCCGTCCCGGGTGTTGCGGCAGGCGGCAAGGATGCGGGCGATGCCGCGCTTGGTCTTGAACTCGCTGATCGGGTGTTCCATTGGTTTTTCGAAATAAATGCAGGACTGTCATTATGCCGCCCTTGCTGCGGCTTGCACACCGCACCCCATCGGTTTGCATCGGCGTTTCACATCATGGTATAAAGAGACCAATACTGCACTGCACCAACCACATCATGAAAATGGAAACCCCTCAGTTGGATACGTCGGCAGGCGCGGCGTCGGGCAAGACCTCGATCCAGGTGATCGAGCGCATGATGGCGCTGCTCGATGCCCTGGCCAATTATTCCGACCCGGTGAGCCTGAAGGAATTGTCGAAAGTCTCCGGCCTGCATCCCTCGACCGCGCACCGCATCCTGAACGACATGGTGGTCACGCGCTTCGTCGACCGCGTCGAGCCGGGCACCTATCGCCTCGGCATGCGCCTGCTGGAACTGGGCAACGTGGTCAAGAGCCGCCTGTCGGTGCGCGAAGCGGCGCTCGACTTCATGCGCGCCCTGCACAAGAAAACCCAGCAGACCGTCAACCTGTCGGTGCGCCAGGGCGACGAGATCGTCTACATCGACCGCGCCTATTCGGAGCGCTCGGGCATGCAGGTGGTGCGCGCGATCGGCGGCCGGGCGCCGCTGCACCTGACCTCGACCGGCAAGCTGTTCCTGTCGATCGACGATGCCAAGACCATCCGCGCCTATGCCACCCGCACCGGTCTCGCGGGCCACAACAAGAATTCGATCACCGACCTGGCCCGCTTCGAACGCGAGCTGAGCCTGGTGCGCGCGCGCGGTTATGCGCGCGACAACGAGGAACTGGAACTGGGGGTGCGCTGCATGGCCGCCGGCATCCACGACGACAGCGGCAAGCTGGTGGCCGGCCTGTCGATCTCGGCCCCGGCCGACCGCCTGCAGGAAGAATGGCTGGAAGACCTGGTGCAGACCGCATCCAGCATTTCGGCTACCTTGGGCTACCGTCCCACCCCGGCCATCTAACAAGACTCCCATTGCTGCGTTGCATTCGTCTCGCCGTACTTTCGTACTGTCTTCGCGGTCCGCCGCTGCGGCGATGCGCCTTGCCCTGGGAGCCTTGTTAGACGCCCCAAAAAATGGTGATCAGTGCAAGGCCGGCGCCGCGCTTGTTGCGGCGCTCATCACCGGCACATCGCTGGCATTGCTCAGCGTACCCGGCGCCAGCTCCTCGAGCTTGCCGGGCGCCAACGCCTCGAGGAAGCGGCGCACGCGGCCCGCGTCGGCGGTGCGCGACATCTTTCCCTTCGAATCCAGGAACACCATGATCACGTTGCGGCCGTGGATGGCCGCCTGCATCACCAGGCAGCGCCCTGCTTCGTTGATGAAGCCGGTCTTCTGCAGGCCGATGTTCCAGTCCGGCAGCGCCACCAGGTAGTTGGTGTTTGCATAGCGCATCGGCCGGCCGCTCGCCTTCACGACCGAATTCGGCGTGGTGGAAAATTCGCGCAGCAGCGATTCGCCGTGGGCGGTGGCGACCAGGCGCGCCAGGTCGCGCGCGCTGGAAACGTTGCGGCTCGACAGGCCGCTCGAATCGACGAAGCGCGTATCCTTCATGCCCAGTTCGCGCGCCTTGGCGTTCATGGCGGCCACGAAGGCATTGATGCCGCCTGGGTAGTGGCGTCCGAGTGCGGAGGCAGCGCGGTTTTCCGAACTCATCAGGGAAATGTGCAGCATCTCGCGGCGCGTCATGCGCGTGCCCACCGGCAGGCGCGAGCTGGAATACTTGTGGCGGTCGACGTCGGCGTCGGCAATGCGCAGCACCTCGTCGAGGTCCTGCCCGGCCTGGACCACGACCAGGCCGGTCATGAGCTTGGTGATCGAGGCGATCGGCAGGGCGACATTGGCGTTCTTTTCGAACAGGACTTCCGAGCTGTTCTGGTCGAGCACGAAGGCGACGTTCGAACGCAGGGACAATGAATCCGGGGTGCCGCGCAGGCCGGCGGCATCGCCGAAGGTGCGCGGATCGACCACGGCCGCGGCGCCAGCGGCGGCGCCGGCGCGGCGTACCGCATGATAGGTGACCTTGCGCTTGCCGCGCACCATCTCCACGCGGCGCACCATGCGCTGGCGATTGTCGTCGGCGATGGCGTGGGCCAGGTCCTTGCGCTTGGCGGGCGCGGCCTTGCGGCCGGCGGCGCGCTTTTTCTTGACGGCCTTCTTTTTGGCGGGCTGGGCCTTCTTGGATTTGGATGTGGATTCGGCGCCTGCACCCGCACCGGCGCCCGCGCCGGCCGCGTTGACGGGCTGGAGCGCAAACAGCAGCGATACGATGGCAGCCAATGCAACTTTGAACATCTCGAACCCTTTGGCGCAAACTGATGAGGTACGGATGCAGTTTAGCGGAACGACGCCTGATCGCAAGCGAAAAGATACATTCCGTGCGGCAACACCCAAAAACCAACAAGCCTTACTAATCAAGTATTTACGCTTGCATCGTCGCGCATATTGACCTGCGCTTACTCCATGAAGCGGGCAAAATGCGCGAGCGGTTCGCGCTCGGTGACGAGCGAATTCTCGACCTTGCCGGGGTCTGCCCAGCCGAGCGCCATGCCGCACACCACCATTTCATTCTCCGGCAACCCGAGCTGCTGCGCAATCACGCGGTGATACTGTGTGAAGGCGGCCTGCGGACAGGTGTCGAGGCCGCGGCCGCGCGCGGCGACCATGATGCTCTGCAAGAACATGCCGTAATCCAGCCAGGAGCCCTGCTCCATGATGCGGTCGATGGTGAAGATGAGGCCGACCGGCGCGTCGAAAAAGCGGTAGTTGCGCGCGTGCTGGGCCGCCATGCCGGCCTTGTTGTCGCGCGTGAGCCCCAGCAGGGAATACAGGTCCCAGCCCACCTTGCGGCGGCGGTCGACGAAGGGCGATATCCACTCGCGCGGGTAATAGGCGTATTCCTCGGTGTGCCGGCGGGCCTGCTCCGGGTCGGCGTTCACCGCCAGGATCGCCTCGCTCAGCTTCTCACGCGCCTGCCCCGTCAGCACGTAGACCTTCCATGGCTGGGTATTGGTGCCGGATGGCGCGCGCGCCGCCACTTCGAGGATGCGCTCGATGTCGGCACGCTCGACCGGCTTGGATAGAAAAGCGCGGATCGAGCGGCGCGAGGTGATGGCGGCGTCGACGGCTTCCTGCTGGGGGCTGTTGATCATGGGGTCTCCTTGTTATGTGATTTCTTGACGACGAATGCGACACCCAGCACGGCGACCAGCATGCCGGCCACGGCGAGCGGGCTGAAGGACTCGCCGAACAGCAGCCAGGCCATGATGGCGGTGGTGGGCGGGGTCAGGTAGAGCAGGCTGCTGACTTCGGTGGCGCGGCTGCGCCGGATCAGGGTGAACAGCAAAAAGATCGCGCCGATCGACAGCGCGAAGATCGACCACAGCCAGGCGAAGATGAACTCTGCGCTCCAGGTGATGGTAGAGAAGCGCAGGTCCAGGCCTTCGAGCACGATGGCCAGCGGCAGCAAGGCCAGCACCGTGGCGGCGAACTGGATCACGGTGCCGGTGCGCAGGTCGAAGCCCGGGCAATACCGCTTCTGGTACATGGTGCCGGTGGTGATGCAGAACAAAGCGACGATGCACAGGGCGATGCCGGCGGCGGTGAGCCCAGCCAGGTGCAGCTTGCTGTAGACCACCAGCACCACGCCGGACAGGCCGAGCGCGAAACCGAGCCACTGGCGCGGGCGTACCCGCTCGCCGATCAGGGGCGCCGCGGCTGCCGTGAGGATCGGCTGCATGCCGACGATCAGCGCAGTCAGCCCGGCGGGCATGCCGATCTTGATCGCGGCCCAGACACCGCCGAGATAGCCGGCCTGCAGCAGCAGTCCCGCGACCGCGACGTGCAGGATCTGGCCGCGCGGCCAGGGAGCACGCAGGAGGAACACGACCGGCAGCAGCACCGCCAGCACGCCCAGGCAGCGCAGGATCACGAAGGTGAGCGGCGGCGCATACGGCAGGCCGAGCTTGGCGACGATGAAGCCGGTACTCCACAGGAACACGAACAGCAGCGGCACCGGCGAAAGCCAGGAAGATGTCGTGATGGAAGCAGCGCTTGTTCGGGTACCGGAAGGCATGAATGGATGATCAGCGGGATGCTGCACAGCAGCTTGAATGGATGGCTTGGCGAAAACACAAGCCATCAGTCTAGCACGCCGGCGAAGAGGACCTTGGTGCTTCCCTTGACGCAGCATTTCTTGCGCTAAATCAAGCCTAAGTCCTTGAAATATCTTGCAAACAATGCATTCAAGAAATTTATGCACAAACGATGGTGCGGCGCGTCAAATTTGCTTGACTCGCCTGTCGACTTGGTTGAAAATCGGTCCTGTTGCGGTGCACAAAAAAGAGTTTCGTCGACATCGGACGGAAAAAACCTGCCTCACAAGTCCAAGCAACATCCATCCCCTTAAACGCACTGAATTTTGGAGAGTCACATGTTTGCAATTCCTGAGCAGTTCTCGAACGCCACCAAAGCCAACCTGGAATCGCAGTTCGCGCTGCTGTCCTCGCTGACGGCCAAGACCTTCGAAGGCATGGAGAAGCTGGTCGACCTGAACATCAGCACCGCCCGCAGCGCCCTGGAAGAGTCGTCGAACGTCACCCGCCAGCTGCTGAGCGCCAAGGATCCGCAGGAGTTCTTCTCGGTCACCACGTCGCAAGCCCAGCCGGCCGCTGAAAAAGCCCTGTCGTACAACCGCCAGCTGGCCGCCATCGCCACTGGCACCGGCGCCGAGTTCTCGAAGGCCGCCGAAAGCCAGATCGTCGAAACCAACCGCAAAGTCATCGCCCTGGTCGACGAAGTGAGCAAGAACGCCCCGGCCGGTTCGGAAACCTTCGTTGCCGCCGTCAAGACCGTGATCAGCAACGCCAACGCCGGCTACGAGCAGTTCAGCAAGACCAGCAAGCAGGCTGCAGAAGCCATCGAAAACAACGTCAACGCAGCGGTGAGCCAGTTTTCGGCAACTGCTCGCAAGGCTACCGCTACTGCTGCCGCCGCGACCCAGACCGCTGCCGCCTAAGCTGCGACTGGTCAAATGAAAAAGCCGGGACGGTGACGTTCCGGCTTTTTGCTTTCTGCGCTCCCGGCGGGCGTTTACTCGCCCAGATACGCCGCCTGCACCCGCGGATCGTTCAGCATGTCCGCCGCATTCCCCGTCATGGTCATGCTGCCCGACTCCATCACATAAGCGCGGTGCGCGGCCTGCAGCGCCAGCTTGGCGTTCTGCTCCACCAGCAGGATCGTGATGCCCTGGCTCGAGACGTCGCGGATCACTTCGAAGATCTTCTCCACCATGATCGGCGACAGGCCCATCGAGGGCTCGTCCAGCAACAGCAGGGTCGGATGGCACATCAGCGCGCGCGCCATCGCCAGCATCTGCTGCTCGCCGCCCGACAGCGTTCCGGCCAGCTGAGCGGCGCGCTCCTTCAGGCGCGGGAACACCGCATACCATTTCTCGATGTCCGCCGCGATCCCCGCCTTGTCCTTGCGCGTATAGGCGCCCATCATGAGGTTCTCGTGGATGCTCATGCGGGTGAACACGCCCCGCCCTTCCGGCACCATGGCCAGCTTCTGCTGGACCATGCGGAAGGACTGGGTGCCGCGCAGCGGCTGGCCGAGATAGCTGATCTCGCCTTCTACCTTGCACGGCGGGAGCGTGCCGGTGATGGCCTTCAAGGTGGTGGTCTTGCCGGCGCCGTTGGCGCCGATCAAGGTCACCAGCTCGCCCTTGTTCACTTCCAGGTCCAGGCCCTTCACCGCCTTGATGCCGCCATAGGCGACCTTCAGGCCCGCAATCTTCAGGATGTTGTCGCTCATGTCCTTGGTCACTGATGTGCTCCGCCGAGATAGGCCTTGATCACGGCGTCGTTCTTCTGGATTTCGCTCGGGATCCCTTCCGCGATCTGCTTGCCGTACTCGAGCACGGTGATGCGGTCGCACAGGCCCATCATCAGCTTGACGTCGTGCTCGATCAGCAGCACGGTCTTGCCTTCGTTCTTGATCTTCACCAAGAGCTCGCGCAAGGCCAGTTTCTCGGTGGCGTTCATGCCGGCCGCCGGCTCGTCCAGCGCCAGCAGCTGCGGATCGGTGGCGAGCGCGCGCGCGATCTCCAGGCGGCGCTGGTCGCCATAGGACAGGTACTTGGCGGTGCGGTTGGCAAACTGGCCGATGCCCACGAAATCCAGCAGCTCCTGCGCGCGCCGGCGGATCGCCGCCTCTTCCTCGCGCGCCGCCTTGTGGCGGAAGATCGCGCCGAACACGCCCTGGCGGGTGCGCACGTGGCGGCCCACCATCACGTTCTCCAGCGCGCTCATCTCGCCGAACAGGCGAATGTTCTGGAAGGTGCGCGCGATGCCGGCTTTCGCCACTTCGTGCGGGGCCGATGGCGAATACGGCTTGCCGGCCAGCTCGAACGTGCCGCTGTCCGGCTGGTACAGCCCGGTGATCACGTTGAAGAAGGTGGTCTTGCCGGCGCCGTTCGGGCCGATCAGGCCATAGATCTGGCCGCGCTCGATGCGGATGCCGACGTCGGTCAGCGCCTGCAGGCCGCCGAAGCGCTTGTTCACACCCGCGATGTTCAAGATGATCTGCGCGCTCATGCCTTGGCTCCTTCCTCTTCGTCACGCGCCAGGGCGGCGTTGGGACGCTCCTCCCGGTTCGGCGACGGCCACAGCCCGGCCGGGCGCACCAGCATGATCAGCACCAGCGCCAGGCCATAGAGCAGCTGGCGCAGCACCTCGGCCTCGATCACGACGGTGCCGAACAGCGCCTGCTGCGCCGGCTCCACCACGTGGCGCAGCACTTCCGGCAGCGCCGCCAGCAGCACGCCGCCCAGCACCACGCCGGGGATGTGGCCGATCCCGCCCAGCACCACCATCGCCAGCACGGCGATCGATTCGGTCAGCGAGAACGACTCCGGCGACACGAAGCCCTGGAAGGCGCCGAACATGGCGCCGGCCACGCCGCCGAAACTGGCGCCCATGGCGAAAGCGAGCAGCTTGACGTTGCGGGTATTGATGCCCATGGCCTTGGCCGCGATCTCGTCCTCGCGGATCGCCACCCAGGCGCGGCCCAGGCGCGAATGCTGCAGGCGCGAGGTGATGAAGATGGTCGCGATGGTGAGAAACAGGAAAAGGAAGTAGTAGGCGTTCACCGAAGGCATCGAGAAGCCCCCGATGTGCACCGTGGCCTGCGAGCCCGCCTCGCCCGCCAGCGACACGCCGAACACGCGGATCGGGTCGATCATGTTGATGCCCTGCGGCCCGTTGGTGAAGTTGATCGGGTCGTTCAGGTTGTTCATGAAGATGCGGATGATCTCGCCGAAGCCCAGCGTGACGATGGCGAGGTAGTCGCCGCGCAGCTTCAGGGTTGGGGCGCCCAGCAGCGCGCCGCACAGGCCTGCCACGATCGCCGCCAGCGGCACGATCGCCCATACCGACAGGTGGATGCCGTTCTGCTGGATCTCGGGGCCGAAGAAGCTGACCAAGGCTTCGCCCAGCGCCGGCGAATAATAGATGACGGACTCCAGCAGCGCCGCGAACTGCGGCGAGGAGAACAGGCCGACCAGGTAGGCGCCTACCGCGAAGAAGGCGATGTAGCCCAGGTCGAGCAGGCCGGCGAAGCCGACCACGATGTTCAGGCCCAGCGCCAGCATGATGTAGAGCAGCGCGATGTCGATGATGCGCACCCAGGAGTTGCCGAACTGGGAAGCGACAAAGGGGAAGACCAGCATCAGGGCCAGCACGGCCGCCATGCTGGCATAGGCCTGGCGCGGCTTGTGCCGGACGTCGAAAGTCAGGAGTGCCATGGTGTCTGTCCTCCCCGTTACGCGCGGTCGGCCACGCGCTCGCCCATGATGCCCGACGGGCGCAGGGTCAGCACGAGGATCAGCACGACGAAGGCGAAGATGTCCTGGTAGTGGCTGCCCAGGAAGCCGCCGGTCAGGTCGCCGATGTAGCCGGCGCCGAGCGCTTCGATGATGCCCAGCAGGATGCCGCCGATCATGGCGCCGTAGATGTTGCCGATCCCGCCCAGCACGGCGGCGCAGAAGGCTTTCAGGCCCGGCAGCATGCCCATGGTGAAGGTGACCGAGGCGTAGTTGGCGCCCCACATCACCCCGGCCACCGCCGCCAGTGCGGCGCCGATGGCGAAGGTGGCGACGATGACGCGGTTCGAGTCCACGCCCATCAGGCCGGCCACGCGCGGGTTCTCGGCTACGGCGCGCATCGCCCGGCCCATGCGGGTACGCTCGACCAGCAGCACCAGGGCGACCATCGCCACGGCCGCCAGCACCAGCAACAGGATCTGGGTATGCGAAATGAGCGCGCCCATGATCTCGACCGGCTCGGGCGAGAGCAGCTGCGGGAACGGCAGCGGGCTGCGGCCCCAGATCATCATGGCGAAGGTCTGCAGCAGGATCGACACGCCGATCGCGGTGATCAGCGGCGCCAGGCGCGGCGCATTGCGCAGGCGGCGGTAAGCGACGCGCTCGATCAGGATGTTGACCAGGATGGCCACGGGAATGGCGCCGAGGATGGCGATGGCCAGCTGCAACCAGCCGGACAGGCCGGGCGCATGGGCGTCCAGCAGCTTGAGGATGGTGAGGCCGACCATCGCGCCGATCATCAGCACGTCGCCGTGCGCGAAGTTGATCAGGTTGAGTACCCCGTAGACCATGGTGTAGCCGAGGGCGACCAGGGCATACATGCTGCCCATCACCAGGCCGTTGAGGAGTTGTTGGATGAATGTTTCCATCGTGCGCGTTCGCTCTGCTTTCTTGAAGGACCAAGAAAAACGGCACTGCCGGGTAGCCCCGCAGTGCCGTTTCTGGCCTGGCGTTCATGTTCCGATTGCCGTCATCATAACTTGGCAAATGGAAAACTTACACTGGAAATCAGCTCACTCTGGCGAATTTACTGCGATGTAATGACGACAGCTCAAGCTGCCTTGGCCCCATCCAGGCCTTTCGGCAGCGGGAACACCACGTTCTCCTCGACGCCTTCGAGCGCACGCACGCTGGCCGCGCCCAGTTCCTTGAGGCGGTCGATCACGGCCTGCACCAGCACTTCGGGGGCCGAGGCGCCGGCGGTCACGCCGATGCGCTTCTTGCCGGCGATCCATTGCGGGTCGATGGCCGCGGCATTGTCGACCATGTAGGCCGGCGTTCCCATCTTGTCCGCCACTTCGCGCAGGCGGTTCGAATTCGAGCTGTTCGGGCTGCCGACCACGACCACGACTTCCACCTGCGGCGCCATGAACTTGACGGCTTCCTGGCGGTTGGTGGTGGCGTAGCAGATGTCACCCTTCTTCGGTTCGATGATGTTCGGGAAGCGTGCCTTCAGCGCGGCGATGATCTCGGCGGTGTCGTCCACCGACAACGTGGTCTGCGACACGTAGGCCAGCTGATCGGGATTGTTGACCGCCAGCCGCGCCACGTCGTCGACGGTCTCGACCAGGTGCATGCCTTCTTCGGCCTGGCCCATGGTGCCTTCGACTTCCGGGTGGCCGTCGTGGCCGATCATGACGATCTCGCAGCCCTGCTTGCGCATCTTGGCCACTTCCACGTGGACCTTGGTGACCAGCGGGCAGGTGGCATCGAAGATGGTGAGGCCGCGCGCTTCGGCGTCGGCGCGCACGGCTTTCGAGACGCCGTGGGCCGAGAACACCAGGGTATTGCCCGCCGGGACGTCCTCGAGTTCTTCGATGAAGATCGCACCCTTGTTGCGCAGGTCTTCGACCACGTAGGCGTTGTGCACGATCTCGTGGCGCACGTAGATCGGGGCGCCGAACTGGTTCAGGGCGCGCTCGACGATCTCGATGGCGCGGTCCACGCCGGCGCAGAAGCCGCGCGGCTGGGCAAGCAGAATTTCGTTTTCCATGAAGGTTTCCTGTTTACAGAACCGAAATTAGTTTCACTTCGAATTGCAGGGCCTGGCCGGCCAGCGGGTGGTTGAAATCGAACAGTGCGGTGGTCTCGCGCATCTCCAGCAGCACGCCGGCGAAGCGGCCGCCCTTGGGTGCGTTGAATTCGATCAGCTCACCCACCTTGTAGTCGGCATCCGGCACCGAGTTCTCTTGCAGCGTTGCCTTCGACACCGGCTGGATCAGGTCCGGGTTGCGCTCGCCGAAGGCGTCAAGCGCGCTCAGCTGGAAGGTCTGGTGCGCGCCTTCCGGCAGGCCGATCAGGCGCGATTCGAGGAACGGTGCAAGCTGGCCCTGGCCCAGCATCAAGGTGGCCGGCGTGCCATTGAAGGTAGTGATGAGATCAGTACCGTCGGCGGTGGCCAGCCGATAATGCAGGGTCAGGTAGGACGATTCGTTGACGACTGGAGCGTTGGACATGTTCTTTGTGGTGACAGGCAGGCCTGTTGCAGGCAAACCGCTATTGTAAGCCACGCCCGGCCCTCGTGCCCTGGCGTGCCCCGATTTTAGACTCGCTTGGTAATGGAATAAGGCAAGGATCAGACAATGAGAATCACCGAATGGCCGGAAGAGCAACGCCCGCGTGAACGGCTGCTGCGCGGCGGCCCGGAAGTGCTGTCGGACACCGAACTGCTGGCGATCTTCCTGCGCGTGGGTGTCGCGGGAAAAAGTGCGGTGGCGCTGGCGCGCGACATGCTGGATCACTTCGGCTCGCTGCACCGGCTGCTGCATGCCAGCTCCAGCGAGTTCGGCGCCCTGCACGGGCTCGGTCCGGCCAAGTATGCCCAGTTGCAGGCGGCGATCGAATTGACGCGGCGCGCCGTGGCCGAGGAATTCGAACGCGAAGGCATGTGCTCGCCGGACGCGGTGCGCGCCTGGCTGCGCCACCAGTTCGCGCTGCAGGCGCACGAATCCTTCGTCGTGCTCTTCCTGGACGTCAAGAACCGCCTGATCAACTATGAAGAGATGTTTCGCGGCACGCTGACCCATACCAGCGTGTACCCACGCGAGGTGGTGAAGGCGGCGCTGCGCCGCAATGCCGCGGCCGTGATCCTGGCGCACAACCACCCGTCCGGGGTGCCGGAGCCGAGCGAGGCCGACCTGCGCCTGACGGCCAGCCTGATGCAGGCGCTGGCCCTGGTCGACATCCGCGTGCTCGACCACTTCGTGGTGGCCGGCAGCCAGGTACATTCCTTTGCCGAGCACGGGCAGTTGTAAATCCGCACGGCAGATTCCCCTCCGTAAACCGGTGCCAAAACAAGGCTCTAGCGAACTCATCATCAATTGTTAAATCTGTGAACTAGAAGAAGACACAATTGTTTTTCGCAAGTGATTGATTTGCTTTCAGTTTTCACGCTATACTCTCGTTTTTCCAAATCTGGATATTCTTAAGGAGTGCACTATGGCACGTGTCTGCCAAGTTACCGGCAAGGGAGTGATGGTTGGCAACAACGTCTCCCACGCTAACAACAAAACCAAGCGTCGTTTCCTGCCGAACCTGCAGAACCGTCGCATCTACGTGGAATCGGAAAACCGCTGGGTCTCCCTGCGTCTGTCCAACGCCGGTCTGCGCGTGATCGACAAGCTCGGCATCGACGCCGTGCTGGCCGACATGCGTGCCCGTGGCGAAAAAGTTTAATTAGGGAGCTATCATGGCAAAAACTGGCCGCGACAAAATCAAGCTGGAATCGACCGCAGGTACCGGTCACTTCTACACCACCACCAAGAACAAGCGCACCATGCCGGCGAAGATGGAAATCACCAAATTCGACCCGAAGGCACGCAAGCACGTGATCTACAAGGAAACCAAGATCAAGTAATCGATCTTGTTTCTTCGAAAAAGCCGCCCGTTTCGACTGGCGGCTTTTTTTATTGCCGGGTCCGCCAGGCGCCGGCGCGAATACAACACTGCCTTGACTCGGCGCAGCGCGATCGAGTGCGAATATTGCAATATGCGCTCGGCCGTGAAAGCATGGGGTCTTGCCGACTTCACCACGAGCCAGCATGCATCCGCTGCTGAAACTGCCTGTGTTGTCCCTCCTCGCCGCCAGCCTGCTGTGCGCCCTGCCCGCGCACGCCCAGTCGCGGGGGCCCGAGGGCGTGCCGATGGTCGAAGTCAAGGCCGCCGCTCGCATGCGCCTGCTCCCCTACCGCCCCCTGTTTTATCCGATGGCCAAGGCGGTCCAGAAAAGCCTGCTAGGGCGCGCCGCGCTGGCGGTGCAGCTGCGGCCAATCCGGGCCGGCATCCGCACCGACGACCTGGTCCTCTGGCTGGAGGGCGGCGGCGAATCGCTGCCGATGCGCGCCGACGAACACGGCCTGTACATCGTGCCGGTCGCCGACCGGATCGCGCAGGAAGATGGCGGCTTCTTGATCAACAAACATCCGTCCGAGCTGCGCGCCAACCTGGTGCTCATCCCGACCCTGGCGCCGGACGCTTGGACCATCGGCGAAATGCGGCGCCTGCTGCGCGACGTGCACGCCACCATCGATCCGCTCGTGCCCTGGCACCACCGCTTCCTGAACTGGGCCGCCACGCGCAGGTTGGGCGTGTCGGTGTGCAGCCTGTCGCCGCGCGCCCAGGTCGAGGTTGTCGACGGCACCACCCTGCTGGCGCGCTACCCCACCAGCGAGCCGGCCCGCAACCACGCGAATGCCCCGGTGTATTGCCACCGCTTTACCGGCAACGAGGATTTCGACCCGCGGGCCCGGCTGGTGCTGCCGGAAGATGCGCAGGTGCTGCTGATCTAGCAAATCTTGCGACGAAAAAAAAGCGGCTCCCGAGGGAGCCGCCCTTGTTGCGATACGAGCCGCTTATGCGTAGCTGCGCAGGCGCAGCGAGAAGTCCTGCAGCGACTTGATGCCCGAGGCTTCGGCGCGTGCGCACCAGTCCTGCAGCTGCTGCAGCAGCTGGTCGCGGGTCGAGTGCGAACGTTCCCAGATCGCGCCCAGTTCCACGCGCATCTGGTGCATGGTTTCCAGCGCCTTGCTGTGCTGGAACAGCTCGACCAGTTGCTGCTTCTGCGACTGCTCCAGCTTGGCCGGTTCGCGTTGCATCAGCTTGCGCGAGCTCTTCAGGAAGCGCGCTTCCAGCTCGGCCTTGTGCTTCAGGTGCTCGAATTCCTCGTGGAAAGCGTGGCGCACCGACTTGGCATACTTGGCCATCACGTCGTAGCGGTTGGCGATCACCGACTGCAGGGTGTCGAGGTCGGCCACCATCTTGTCCTTGGCGAACTTCGGCGCCGGCGCGACCTTCTTCACCTTGGCCAGGCGCAGGGTTTCCAGGATGCGGATATAGCCCCAGCCCAGGTCGAACTCGTACCACTTGCTCGACAGCTTCGCCGAGGTGGCGAAGGTGTGGTGGTTGTTGTGCAGTTCCTCGCCGCCGATCAGGATGCCCAGCGGGAAGATGTTGGTGGCCGCATCGCTGCAATCGTAGTTGCGGTAGCCCCAGTAGTGGCCGATGCCGTTGATGATGCCGGCCGCGGTGATCGGGATCCACATCATTTGCACCGCCCACACCGAGATGCCGATGACGCCGAACAGCGCGACGTTAATGAACAGCATCAGCACCACGCCCATGGCGCTGTGCTTGGTGTACAGGTTGCGCTCGATCCAGTCGTCCGGGGTGCCATGGCCGTATTTCTCCATGGTTTCCTTGACCTTGCTTTCAGCACGGTACAGCTCGGCGCCTTCGAACAGCACCTTGCGGATGCCGCGGGTCTGCGGGCTGTGCGGATCTTCTTCGGTATCGCACTTGGCGTGGTGCTTGCGGTGGATCGAGGCCCACTCCTTGGTCACCTGGCCGGTGGTCAGCCACAGCCAGAAGCGGAAGAAATGGCTCGGGATCGGATGCAGGTCGAGGGCACGGTGCGCCTGATGGCGGTGCAGGTAGATCGTCACGGCGGCGATCGTGATGTGCGTCAGCACCAGCGTGGCGAAGAAGACCTGCCAGCCGGTGAAGTCGAGCAGGCCGGTCGACAGGAAAGTCAGCACGGCTTGCACGGGTTCGCTACTCAAGAAATTCATTCAGTCTCCATGGATATCGCGTCGACACGCCGACAGTCGCGGCGCTCGCAACCCGATATTTTACGCGGTTCCAGTGACCCACGGCACGCTTTAAGGCTCTCGTGCATGCCTTATTTCAAGGAGCAGTCGGGGTTCGCGCCACAACTGATGTAATGTGGGCATCGAGCAGGCGCGTATCCATGGACGGATGGCCAAGTTTGATCTCGCCTGTCTGTACAAGCGCATAGATCTTCCTGTTCACGTCGGAGATCGGTCCGCCCTGCCCGTTCTCCGGATCGCCCAGCCAGAAACCGACTTCGAGCTCGTAGCCGTCTTGCGCGAAGGAATTCAGCAACACGTTCGGGGCCGGCTGTTCCAGCACGCGGGGCACGCCGCGCGGCAGCGATTCCAGCAGCGGCATGAGCGTCGACAGATCGCTGTCGTACGACACGGTCAATTTGGTCACCGCGCGCACGTTGCGGTTGGTCGAAGACTGGTTCAGCACCACGCCGGTGATCAGCATTTCGTTCGGCAACAGGGTTTGCGTGCCGTCGGCGCTGCGCAGCACGGTGTAGCGCGTGTTAATGCGCGCCACCTTGCCCGAGTATTTATCCAGGGTAATGGGGTCGCCGATCGTCAAGCTGCGTTCCAGCAGGATGATGAAGCCGGACACATAGTTACTGGCAATGCGCTGCATGCCGAGACCGAGGCCGACGCCGAGCGCACCGCCGAATACCGACAGCACGGTCAGGTCCAGGCCCGCCAGTGACAGGCTGAACAGCACGGCCACGAGGATCAGCACCGCCCGGCTCATGCGCGCCAGCACGACCTTGATCGAGCTGTGCATGCGTTCCACATGCATCAGGCGCTCTTCCAGCGCAGCGCCGGCCCACAGCGCCAGCATCATCAGCACCACGATCGAGACCGTCCCCTCGACCAGGTCGGCCAGGGAGAGCCTGTGCTTGCCGATCGGCAGTTCGGTCTTGTCGAAGTAGGCAATCACGTCCGGCAGCACGCCGACGATGTGCAGGGCCACGCCGAGCCAGACGACCAGCGCGAAGATCTTCTCGAAGGTCTGGAGTGCTTCGCCCAGCTGGCCGCGGCGCGCGAACACCCGGCGCAGCAGGTAGAAGAAGGTGCGGATCACCGCAAACGAGGACGCCAGCGGCACCGCGATGTCGAGCAGGTGCACGCTCTGATAGTGCGCCATGACGGCGCGCGTGGTCACCAAGAGGCCCAGGATCAGCAGCGGCGGCAGCACGCGACTGAAACTGGCCATCCCCAGGCCGATCAGGCCCTGGTGCTGGTCCTGGTGGCTCGCCAGCCAGGAACGGTGCATCAGCCGCGCCAGGCCCCAGCCGACCCCGACACACAGGACGATGGCAAGCGCCTGCCACAGGATGGCAGGCTGTCGGATGTCGCCGAGCAGGTCGGCCAGCAGTTGCTGGAGCGGCATGTGTCGGCGTTATTCCTCGGCTTGGGCGGCTTCCGACTCGTCAGCCGGGGCCGGCTTGGCCGACTCGTCGGACCGCTTGGCCTTGCGCTCGAGAACGGCGGCGAAGAAGCCGTCGGTCTGGTGCTTGTGCGGCAGCATCTTGAGGTACTGGTCCATCTCGAGCGGAATCTTCTGCTCGGCCAGCACCTGGTTCATCGGCACCAGTTCGAAGTCCGGATGGGTAGCCAGGAACTGTTCGACGATGAAGTCGTTCTCTTCGTTCAGCAGGCTGCAGGTGGCGTACACCAGGCGGCCGCCGCTCTTGACCAGGCGCGCGGCGCCGTCCAGGATCGAGGCCTGCTTTTCCTGCATCTCGGCCACGGCTTCGGGGCGCTGGCGCCACTTGACGTCCGGATTGCGGCGCAGCGTACCCAGGCCGGAGCACGGCGCGTCGACCAGCACGCGGTCGATCTTGCCTGCCAGGCGCTTGATCTTGGCGTCGCGCTCGTGCGCGATCAGCTGCGGGTGCACGTTCGACAGCCCGCTGCGCGCCATGCGCGGCTTCAGCTTGGCCAGGCGCTTCTCCGAGACGTCGAAGGCGTACAGGCGGCCGGTATTGCGCATGCTCGCGCCCAGTGCCAGGGTCTTGCCGCCGGCGCCGGCGCAGAAGTCCACTACCATCTCGCCGCGGCGCGCGCCGACGATCTGGGCCAGCACCTGGCTGCCCTCGTCCTGCACCTCGATCGCGCCTTCCTTGAACAGCGGCAGGTTCTGCAGCGCCGGCTTCTTCAGGACGCGCAGGCCGAGCGGCGCGTAAGGCATCGGCTCGGCGGCGATCGGCGCCTTGGCCAGTTCGGCGATGACCTCGTCGCGGTTGGCCTTGATGGAGTTCACGCGCAGGTCGAGCGGCGCCGGGGTGTTCAGCACGGCGGCCAGCTCAAGGGCTTCGGCTTCGCCGAATTGCGCCACCAGCTTGTCGTACAGCCAGGCCGGCATGTTGGCCTGCATTTGCGGCGGCAGCAGCGAACGGTCGACTTCCTTGACGCGGGTGAGCAGATGGGTTTCGTCCTCGCTCAGGCCGCCCAGCGCGTCGATGCCGACGGTTTCGGCCAGGCCCAGCAAGGCCAACTTGCGCATCGAGGGCGTGTTGCCGGCGCCGGCGAAGTCGGTATAGAAGGATTTGTTGCGCAGGACGGCGTACACCGCCTCGGCGATGACGCCGCGCTCGCGGCCGCCGAAACGCGGGTGGTCCTTGAAGTAGCGCGACAGGGTGACGTCGGCAGGCGACATAAAGCGCAGGATCTCGCGCAATACCTCTTCGGTATTGCCGATGATCGCTGGAGGCAATCTCATGGTGTTCCTTAATTAAATGCTTGTGGTTTAGGCGAGTGCACCGTCTTTGATGCGCACTTCGCCGTTTTCTTCAATACTGAGCCTGTCTTCGACGAAGAGGCGCACCGCATACGGGTAGAGCTTGTGTTCTTCGACGAGGAGACGGGCAGACAGCGTGTCCTCGGTATCGTCGGGCAGCACGGGAATGCGCGCCTGCGCCACGATCGGACCGTGATCCAGCTCGGCCGTGACGAAATGGACGGTCGCGCCGTGTTCCTTATCGCCGGCATCGATCGCCTGCTGGTGCGTACCCAGGCCCGGGTACAGCGGCAGCAGCGACGGGTGGATGTTCAGCATGCGGCCGGCGTAGTGCTCGACGAAAGGCGCCGTCAGGATGCGCATGAAGCCGGCGAGCACGACCAGGTCGGGCGCGAAGCGGTCGATCGTTTCCTGCAGTGCCGCATCGAACTCGGCGCGACTTGCGTATTCCTTGTTGGCCACGACCGCGGTCGGAATGCCGCGCGCCTGCGCGTATTCCAGGCCCTTGGCTTCCGGCTTGTTGCTGATGACGGCAGCAATCCGCGCCGGCCAGCCTTCGCTTTCCATGGCGCGCACGATCGCTTCCATGTTGCTGCCACGGCCAGAAATAAGGATGACGATATTTTTCATACCGCGCATTGTACCGTATCGCCGGAGGGCAACCGCGGTGGGCGGAGGGACTTCAGCCTGAGGTCAAGCTCTCAGGCTGGAATCGCGAAGGAGTAAAATACGCGGAACGGGACCTTCTTTTCGGCCCAGAATTCGGCTGCGTCGCGGAAGACGTCGAGCAGATTTTCGCGCGCTTCCTTGTCGAATTTTTGCGCGCTTGGCAATTGCTCGAGGACGACGAGGAAGCCCGGCTGAGGACCGGCTTCGGCAACAGTTTCAGTGAGGCACTTACGCAGCGCATCAAAATTCTTGCTGCAGGGTTTGGGGAAATAAAAGTTTTCGCCGATGCGGGCGCACACCTGCTGCTTGGTCAAGGTGTTGGCACAATGTGCATACAAGAAGTGCTGACCCAGGCGCGCGGCCTCCTGCTGCAGCTCGGCAACGCGGAAGGCGCGGATCGACTGCACAAGATTGGGCGGCACTCTCATCAACAAACTCATTTTTTCCTCAAGTTGACCAGGTCGGTGTGATGTGGTCCTTCGCGCACCACATTGCGCGACGGTTGGCATCCGCCGCATTCATCTCTCCTGCTGTTGTTGCCATGCGCCAATAAAAGACCCTTAGTGTGTAAGGGTAACGTTTTGTGGTATTGGAAGCAACCCAAATGTGATTACAGGAATTGCATTTGTAAAAATTAGTATGCGCTTGTCTGTATAAATTACGCCTCTCACAACAGCCCCGTCATTCTTGCGCGAAGCAGAAAATGCTTGCGTTGCTGTTACATTTTGTTGCCACGTGGATTGGGTTGAGTTCGGCGGATCGGATTACCATAGGAGGCATGAAAGTCCGGTCGGTTCCCTTCCCCCACCAGACTCGTCGATTGCCCACTACGAGGTAGAACATGAACATTCAAGCCAAACTGATCATTGCCGCCATGGGCCTCGCCACGCTGCCGCTGGCCCAGGCCCAGGATTTCGAAGACTTCGGCCGCGTGGTGCGTGTCCAGCCGCGCCTGGAAGAAATCCGGATCCCGCGCCAGGAATGCCGCACCGAATACGTGCAGGTACCGGTGCAGCAGCAACGCGGCGTCGGCGGCGGCATCGTCGGCGGTGTCGTCGGCGGCCTGCTCGGTAACCAGGTCGGCAGCGGCAGCGGCCGTGTCGCCGCGACGGCGGCCGGCGCCATCGCCGGCGCCATGATCGGCGACCGTTCGGAAAACGCCAATCGCGGCGGCCCGGCCGTGCAGGAACAGGCCGTGCGCCAGTGCCGCACTGTCGACGCCATCGAATCGCGCACCAACGGCTACGACGTCACCTATGAATTCCGCGGCCAGACCTACAACACGGTCATGAACCGCGATCCGGGCAACCGCGTGCGCCTGCGCGTCTCGGTCCAGCCGATCGATTACTGATCCCTGCGCCGGCCTCGCGCCGGCAACCCGCAGCGCGTGCCGAAGGCGTGCTTGCGCTGCGGGAACCCCTCCACCGATAATAGGGCGATTCAACCAGGTTGCCCTATGCTCATCAAACGCAAATCCATCGAACAGGCCGAATCTTCGCGCCGTCCCGCGCGCAAGCCCAAGTTCGCCCCCGTCACCCTGTCCGAACAGGACGGCGTCCGCTACCTTCATTTCGGCACCGAATGGGTGCAGGGCGCGATGCGCATCCGCAAGCCGGACTGGCCGGAGCTGGAATACGCGCAGCAGATGATGGCCTGGATGCTGTTCATCGAATCGCCGCGCGCCATCGCCCAGCTGGGCCTGGGTGCTGCCACCTTGACCAAGTTCTGCTACCGCCAGTTCCCGGACGCGCGCGTCACCGCCGTCGAGCTTAACGAGTCGGTGATCAATATCTGCGCCTCGATGTTCAAGCTGCCGCCCAGCGACGAGCGCCTGAACGTGCTGGAAATGGATGCGATGGATTTCGTGCTCGATCCCGCGAATCACGGCGCCTTCGACGTGCTGCAGTGCGACCTGTACGACGCCACCGCGCGCGGGCCGGTGCTGGACACGCCGGAGTTCTACCAGGCCTGCAACGATTGCCTGGCGGACGGCGGCATCATGACCGTCAACCTGTTCGGCGACCACCCGAGCTTTGCCAAGAACCTGAAGGCCATGAAGTTCGCCTTCGAACACGTGATCTGCCTGCCGGAAGTCCACGACGGCAACGTGGTGGCGCTGTGCTTCAGGAACCGCCCGCAACTGGACAAGGAAGCGCTCACTCATCGTGCGGCCCAGATCGTAGCCGCCACCAAGCTGCCGGCGAAGTCCTGGGTCAAGGGCATCTTCGCCGCCTGAATCACTCCACCGGGAGCCGAGCGTGAATACGCCTGCCGTTTCTTCCTCCCCCAAAACACCGCGCCTGCGGGCGCTCGACCTGCAGTCCATCTTCTCCTGGCTGCTGGCGGATGGCATCGTCACCAAGGAAAACGTCAAGGCGCTGTTCGCGCAGGCACAGGGCATCCTGAAGAATGCGGCCGGATCGATGCATCCGCTCACTGCCGTGGCCCAGTGCAAGCTGGTGTCAAACCTGCCGCCGCACCGCCTGCTGACCCTGGACGCGCTGACCGAATGGTGCGCCAGCAAGGTCGGCCTGCCCTTCATCCGTATCGATCCGCTGAAGATCGACTTCACCAAGGTGGCGGACGTGATGTCGGCCAGCTATGCGGCGCGCTTCAATATCCTGCCGGTGGAAATGACCGGCTCGACGCTGGTCGTGGCGACGGCCGACCCGGCCAATGTGGAATGGGAAGCGGAAATCGCCAAGCTCTCGCGCCGCAAGATCGAGCTGGTGCTGGCCAATCCGCTCGATATCGCGCAGTACATCTCGCAGTTTTTCAGCCTGGCCAAATCGATCCGCGACGCCAACCGCCATACCGGGCAGGACCTGGCGATGCGCAGCAATTTCGAGCAGTTGGTCGAGCTGGGCAAATCGAACAAGCAGTTCGATGCGAACGACCAGCACATCGTCAACATCGTCGACTGGCTGTGGGGCTATGCCTTCGAGCAGCGCGCGTCGGATATTCACCTGGAACCGAAGCGCGAGTTTGCGACCATCCGCTTCCGCATCGATGGCGTGCTGCACCAGGTGTACCAGGTGCCGGCGGTCGTGATGATTGCGATGACGGCGCGCATCAAGCTGCTGGGGCGGATGGACGTGATCGAAAAGCGGCGGCCGCAGGATGGGCGGATCAAGACCCGCACCGCCGGCGGGCAGGAAGTCGAACTGCGCCTGTCGACGCTGCCGACGGCCTTCGGCGAAAAGCTGGTGATGCGTATTTTCGATCCGGAAGTGGTCGTCAAGACGCTGCCGGAACTGGGTTTTCCGCCGGACGATGCGGCGCGCTGGGATGCACTGACCAATCGCCCGCATGGAATCATTCTCGTCACCGGACCAACGGGGTCGGGCAAGACGACGACCTTGTATACGACGCTGAAGGCGCTGGCCACCAGCGAGGTGAACGTGTGCACGGTCGAGGATCCGATCGAGATGGTCGAGGCTTCGTTCAACCAGATGCAGGTGCAGCCGGGGATCGACTTGTCGTTTGCCGATGGCATACGCGCGCTGATGCGGCAGGATCCGGACATCATCATGGTGGGCGAGATTCGCGATCTGCAGACGGCGGAGATGGCGATCCAGGCGGCGCTGACGGGACATCTGGTGTTCTCTACCCTGCATACGAATGACGCGCCCGCTGCGGTGGTGCGACTGCTGGAGCTGGGGGTGCCGGATTATCTGCTGGAGGCGACCTTGATCGGCGTGATGGCGCAAAGGCTGGTGCGCACGCTTTGCCCGGACTGCAAGGCGCCTGGTGGCGAACTCAGTGATGAGGTGTGGCAGGGCATTGGGGGAGCCTGGAATATTCCGAAGCCTGCCTCGGTGTATCGGCCGATCGGGTGTCCGGAATGCCGGCAGACGGGGTACCGGGGGCGGACCGGCATCTATGAACTGCTGACCGTGAGCGAAGGGTTTGCGCGCGTGGTGCGGGAATCCGGCGAGATTCAGAAGCTGCGCCAGCAGAGTGTGGCGGATGGAATGAAGCCGCTGCGCATCGCGGGGGCGATGAAGGTGGTCGAGGGCGTGACTACGGCGGACGAGGTCCTGAAGGTGACTGCCGCGCTGGTGTGATGGGGGCTTGTTCAGGTAGCACTAGCGCAAACCGAAATGCCCAGCTATAATGCTGCCTCTTTCGGGTCGTTAGCTCAGTTGGTAGAGCAGCGGACTTTTAATCCGTTGGTCGCTGGTTCGAGCCCAGCACGGCCTACCAGAATTAGTTGTAGCAAAGAAGGCGTTACGAGTGATCGTGACGCCTTTTTTGTTTTTCGCTGTAAACATGATTAATTAAGCGACCTGCACCTCATCGTCTGTGAATAGCGCATTGGTTTTTTCCAAACCTGCATGTCTATATTTTGCGTCGCCCCCTAAATAAACGACACGTGGATCAGATGGAAGAGTCGCATCTTTAGCAAATCCAACAAGCGAATCATGGACGTAATTATCAAAAAAACTGATGATCTTTTCGTCCGTTAAACCGCTATTTTTCTCGAACTCATTTTCATAGGCCTCTAGCAACGATCTGTAATGAGGACGAAGATTGCTTCGCGTTCTGACACCTCCACCTTTGTATAGTGCAGTGCGTATGGACGAGACATCTTCCAAAAGCTGCTTATCATATAATTCCAGCAGTACCTGGAAATTTTTCATGTTCGGCAGCGCGTCCAGCCGTGCTTTAGCCATCAAGCGTTCACTGCGCGCAATCTCATATCTTTGACGCGCCATCCCCACCTGCGCTTCGCTCGTCGTCAAAGCCTTGCTGGCAACATTCTCGTTAGCGCCAGTCTGCATAGACTGCACCTCTTCTAATGCATTTAGCGATACCTTGGCTACGACCTCTTTCTTAGTCAATCCATTTACTTCGGAGCCGAGCGCTACCCCATGCTTCGCGAATCTAACATTTTGCGATTCTATTATCTTAGCCTCGGTCTTATCGCCAGCAGCTTTCCGCCTTATGGAACGAAAACGCCATGCATAATACAAGGACATGTGCTTATTTACCCCCTCGCCCAAGGTAGAAAATGAACCAACAGACTTTGTGTAATAATTATAAACATCGCACATCTTGGGATCTATATTGAAGTCCGCTTTATTGTCATCCTTCCACTCTGCCAGCATGGGGACTCCACATTTAAGTGCATGCTGATACATTTGAATTAATGGAATCAAACCAAGATTTTCTGTTGAAGTCAGACCACGTCCACTTTCACCTGGAGCGTAACTACCTCCAACATCAGAATGTGCCCCTGGAAAAACCGTCTCATGGAAACGATCGGGCTTTGATATTGAGCCGTTAGATAATGTGCTTATACTATCCAATGGGAATGAGTTTCGAACTTCATGTGCCGCCACAAAATGCCTTACCTCTTCTACTCTTTCATCCACTTTTAATCGCCCGCCCCAATCTTCATGTCCATGAGCGAGACCCGGTCCTGGGTCCGCACCAGGTCTGCCATTTTCAGCGAATGCGAGTATCTCAGGGCGAGTATACTTATACTGATTCAGTCGTTTTTCGATCATTCCAGCGGGGTCTTCATTGTATGCTTCACGGAGACCAGTAGTGTTGGAACTCATAGGTACACCTACAGACGCAACTGTATCGAACAGCCCTAAAAATCGGAATCTAACTGGCCAAGCCCCTTTGATTAGAATCCATTTATTCTCGCGTAGCTTACACCGCTCTTTCATCACCATGTTCAGAAATGCTCGTGCGAGCGCGGCACCTCTACTAAATCCGAAAACAGCGATGTTAATTTCTTGGATCGCGTTTGCTGGAGCAACTGCCAATGCTAGGGGTTCAGCTACAAATTTATCGAATTCTTCGAGTGCAAAATTCAGACGCTCCTCCCCCTTTGCACCACAACCCAATCCCAATGGACTGCCTCCGTCATCGCCAACTTGAGGAAAATACGTTCCGACGCCCGGAATGTAAATAGAAAGTATGCCATCTTTGTTACTAAGAGGTTTGTGAGCCCGATATAACTTTGCTATGTTACTATGTTTGCGAAACCCTATATCGGCATTCTGATTGTTTCCTGTGCCGTCAAAAAAGAATGACAACCAGAGTGTTTGTTTGCACGATGTGGTCGCCCCCTTCTGAGCGCTAGCCGTTTTCAGGGCGTGCATGGCTAGTACCGCTGCCGATGGCTTTACCACTTGGTTAGATTGGATCGCTGGTATGGAGATTTTTTGATCAACTCCTGGCCTGAGACCAGATTCTGTTGCCAGTAAAGCGGGAGATTTAGCGTCTCCAACCTTTTCAGTTGCCGAAATATTTTTCATTTTTGCATCTTGGAAAAAAGGACTTATCAGCTCGCTTGGCGTCAAGAATTATCCGCGGTTCAGACGCACGTTGTGTTAGGTTGACCTGGACGCTGCCATCAGGATAAAAGTGCGTTTCAAAATACCGTTGGCGTTCGATAGCAGTAGGAGGAATCGTAATTTCAGCTTCCTTGTAGAAAAAATGCTTTATTTCGGCCGAGGCACCGGTTCGTGGATTGCTCTCCACCGTCTTACATCCGTCAACTTGCCACCGGACTTTGATCAAGATAGGCTCTAGAGTTTTTTTTGACACCCTGGCGCAACAAGCAACTCCGCTTCCGCCGCTGGTCGGAGAACTTAAGTTAATATGGCCTCCACCGGCGCCATTTATGCTGTACGCTGAAATATGACGGTCTGTGTAGTTATAGCCAACGAGACCAAGAAGAATAAATTTTTCATTCAATTCTTTCGTCGACTCTGCACTAGGGGAACGCGCATGGCAGCTTGCAAAGCAAGCCGACAGGAGTATTGCAGCAGCCATTCGCACGACGACACCACTATTTGAACTATCATCCATACCGATTCCGCCTTGCTCAATTTATCGCCGCAAATTTTCCAAGAAATCAAAATCATTATTTTTTACCTTATCCAAGAAGTTCTCCCACTCTGCGCTTCCCACGAAATCTTCACCTTCCAGTACTGGAACAATTATATAGAACGCATATTTTAAAACAGAGTCGAACCCATGCCTCTTTGCAATCTCAACTTCATGCTTAATAAAGTCATACTGCTTACAATGAGGACGATCTGCCATCACTGATGGCACATTCGTTCTAACTAGATCCAGTACCTGATCGATCTCTGAGGCGTCAATAAGATCGAACTCTTGTTTCTGCGTAAAAGTCAAAGGAGTCGGCAACCTGTCTACAATGTGGAATTCAGAATCAATACGCTTTAGCTTTCCGGTTCGATCAACATATCGCCATGCTTCCGCCGCACCAAAAAACGCAGCTGACTGCTCAATAGTTAGAATTCTTTCCAGACTCTCCAATATTCTTGGGTCAAAAAATCGAAGCATTGCTTCCATGTTTTCCGAAATCCGAACGCCAAGACGATTCTTAAGCCTTTCTGCCATCAAATCTATTGGAAGCGGTGATGACAGCATAGTAACGGTCGAGGTATAAGTACCTTTCTCAGCGATCCAGTTAAACAGGCGTTGCGTCGCATGTGAATGACCATTGCTACCAACCAAAACTAGAATCGGCGCCACCGCCAATGCGCTTGCTTCTGTCGTGCGGTCAAATAAGTTTATCCACCCCGTAGAACCTCTCGACAACTGTTGACAAAGGCCAGGCAGTCCGCTTTGATCAAGTAAAAAATATGTATTCGATTTTGGGAAGGCGCTGAAAAACTCTTCTGCAACAGCACGAAAGTCAATATGCGTTTTCATGCAGACCTCATCACGAATGGTGATCCTGCATTGCGCGCCTTGATTAAACACCCAACACAAATACTCGTGGGGTGAGCGGGAAGTGGGTATGAGATTTTTGCCGACTTATTGAAACTCTTCTTTCCCGCGTGCACATTGAGTTTTCCAGGGCATTGGATCAAAATATTTCCATCACCTATTTTTATCGTTGCTCCTCCCAGCGTTGAGAGAATGACACTCTTTGCACTTGCCCAATCGGCATGTTCAGTGAGACTGATGACCTTAAGATCATCGCGAGCCTGAATGGAAAGGTGATCGCCTTGGGCAGAAACATCGATTGCATCCTTTGCTGCCACCAGCTCTACTCCTTGACCCTTATCGCTTTCTTTGATTGCCCCTCCAAGGATGCCAATAGCCTGTCGCGTGTGTTCCCGCATCTGCCCACCAGCGACAAACTGAGTATCCCGCCCACTTGCAGAGATTGCTGCATCGCCATTCGATAATTGCAGACTTTGGCCAGCATTCATTGCGTAGCTGTTCTTGGCTGAGATCGCGACAAGCGGATCGCATAAGTGCGGGACTTTGTCATCGCTGGCCGAGGTATTTTTAGTGTGAACATCGGCCAGAGCACTGTCATGGCTGTTTCGATCGACCATGCCAGATGTTGACGTGAGCATTGCACTCAATGGGGGCGCCTTGTTGTCAAACACGCTTGCGTTGGACTTACTCGTCCCAAGAAGCGTTGCGAAAGCGACCGTTTGATGAGTATCCGCTGCGGAGCCGAATGGTTTCATCACCGCGCCCAACTGCTTCATCAGTGCGACACCAGCAGAGTTATCGCCGGCTGAGTCACGTATCGACGTGTTATGGGCGGTCCTGAAGCTTGACAGGAGTAAGCCGGACGCTGCCCGCACTGTGCCATACGCGTCAGTCCGTAACTCGCTGCCGGCGCCCCTGAAACTACCGCGATAGTTATCAGCGATGTGGAGGATGTGTCCGAGATTTAATTCACTGCTTGCGTATCCGCTCTTGAGTTGAACCCGGCCTTGACCGTCGACATCATCGAACAACAGCTGCGAATACCCATGGCTGCCGAACTCCTTAGTACGAATGCCCCACTCGGATGTCGGATTCCGGTGTCCAGCGGTGTCCTCCGAGGCGCCATGCCAAGCTGGACTATTTCCACCGCTGAGGTTTGCCTGTCCTGATGGCGAGTAGTCATGCGCAGCTTCGAAACATGAGAGATCTGTGTTCTTGTCGCGTCGACCACCAGGCGTAGCAGCAACCCCTCCTTCACCTTGCCCGTTATAGAGCGCCCCAACGACAACCGGCCGATCGATGTCGTTCTCCAGAAACTGCACCAACACTTCCTGCCCGATACGCGGCAAGAACTGCTGCCCCATCCCCCCGCCAGCCGAGCGTTGCGCGACCCGTACCCAGCAATTCGCATTCCCACCATCCTGCCAATGGAAGCGAATCCGAACCCGCCCCAGCTTGTCGCAATACAACTCATCCGCCCCGCTCGGCTTATCATTGCCATCCGCGCCAACGACAACGGCACTCTGCGCGCCAAACGCGACCGGCTTCGAATAAGTAGCTCCGTCACTCTTGGCCAAAGGCGGACGCCAGATGATGTCCGTTGCGACTGCGCTGAAACAGTTCGCATAACCGGTCTCACGAGCCTGAGCAATGGTCAGCTCAATGTCGTCAGGCATATCCGCCCGCGCGAACTCCTCCAGCAATTCCGGAATCGGCCCGAACAACTCAGCCAATGCATTCTGCGTCGCAGGCGGCATATTGTTGACCCCAATGCTGAGCACCCGCAGCACCGAGAACGACGCCGACTCCCCCAACTGCTGCAGCGGCGCCCCAAGCACTTGCACCCGCGTCCCCGCTCGCAGCGTCCGCACACTCGAGCGCCCGTGCCACGTCTGGCCTTGTGCCTCCTGCTCCTGCATGCGCAGGTCCGCGTAATGCTGCGCCTGCTGCCAATCCGCATAGGCATACTGCCCCGGCACCTCAAACGATTCGAGAGCCGGAAGCTTTCCATAGGTGTAGTGTGATGGCGAACTGGCCCCGACAGCCTGCTTGGCCTTGTAGTCGTAGCTGAGCAAGGTGGTCAAGGATGCATGCAAACGTCGCTGCGCCGACAAGGCCTGGATGCTGTCCGACTCCTCCACCGAGCGCGCACCGTGAAAGCGAATGCCCCCGAGCGCCTCGCTGCTGGCATCCTCCGGCACCGCACACAGCTGGCTGCTATCGGCGAACAAGACGAGCCCCGGTCCATTCGCGGTCTGCTCGGTCCGCCAGCACAGCCCCTCTTCGGCCAGCAGCCGGCGCACGAAGTCGAGATCGGATTCCCGATACTGGCAGCAATAGCTGCGCGGCGACACCTCCGCCAGGAATGGGCCGACATCATCGCTCCAGCGCCAGCGCGCCAGCGGCAGATACGCATCGAAGACCGCATCGATGATCTCGACGACGCTCTTGTCCTGCCACACCCGGCTATTGCGCACATGCTCGAGCCGCCACAGCCATGACGCGATCCGGACGCGGTAACGCGCCAGGCCGCCGTCAGTGCCGAGCATGGCCGCTTCACAAATCTCCCCGGCGAAACGCTCCCGCGTTCCATCGGCCAGGCAAATCTCAAACACCGCCGGCTGGCCCAGCAAGGCGTCGAGCTCCAGGCAGGCATCGGTCGAGAGCGCAATCACATCCCGCGTCCCGACCTCCTGCACGGCCTCATCCGCGAAAAAGGCTTCCACCAGCAGACCGGTTTCCTCACGATCGCCAATCTTGAGCTCATACAACCGGCTTGTACTGCTGAACTCAGCCAGGGCGGCAAAGATCTGATCCGTCAGCGTCGTGCTCATACCCGTATGGATTCCTTGTGGACTCGGCAGCCGAAGGCACCACGATATAAGCAGTCTGACCGGCAATTCTTGCGCCGTGTCATCAGTTGCAAAGCAACGCTGAATCGAACGCGCCAGCGCAGCGGATAGCGTTAATATATTTACAACTGAGTCAACAGGCGCGCGCCGTGAAATTCGTCCAAAATATTTTCCTCCTCGGCTACATGCTGATCGTCGCCCTGTTCTTCATTTGCGGGGTGGGCCTGATCGTTCTGGCGGGCGTAGAAACGTGGCAAGCGCTCGATCCCCGCGATAACTTCAAGGTACGGGAACGTTTCGAGCTCATTCTGGAATGCGTTGGCCTCCTGACCATCGCAGTCGCCTCGCTGGAACTGGGCCAGACCGTTCTGGAAGAAGAAGTGCAGCGCTCGGTCAACATCAGCTCGCCAACCCGCGTACGCCGTTTCCTGTCGCGTTTCCTGATCGTGGTAGTGGTGTCGCTGTCGATCGAATGCCTGATCGGCGTGTTCCAGTTCATGCACGGGCGCCCGGAATACCTGCTGCACTCTGCCGCCATCGGTGTCGCCGCGGCGGCGATCCTCGCCACTTGGGGCATGTTCGTACGCATGAATGTCGAAGCCGAAAAACTCGAACCGCATTCGATGCACGAGGTCCAGGCCGAGGACAAGGAACTTGAACAGGCGCAAGACAAGGAACTCGAAAAACCAGAACGATAAGGCCAGGCTTCACAGCCTGGCCTTGTCCCCACTACAGCACGCGGAGCATCAGCGACCGAACAGCCCCCGGGTCAGGGCATCCACCACCCCTTTGGTCACGGCTTCCGTCACCACTCCTTTGGCCGTCGCAGCCGGAGCCTGCTTCTCTTCCGGCGCCGCTTCCTGCTCTACCATGGCGGCATGCATCGCCGCCCCCATGCCCGGCGTCAAGGATGCGACCGACTTCAGCCGCAGCTTGAGGTTCCATTGCGGCTCCCAGGTGACCTTCGGATCCTTCGGCCGCGGCGGGTACGCCATGTTCAGCTCCTCGCCATAGGCGATGACGCGCGACATCGACATGGCGCTGACCGCTTCCTTCGGCGCCATGCATTCGGTCGCCCCGGCCGGCAGCAGCACCTTTTCTTTTTGCCACTTGTCGATGGAGCCGTTCGGCTGGTAGTTCACCAGGCCCATGCCCATGTCCGGCAACTCGCTCGAGGTCCAGTACACCATCTCCGTGTCGCTGGCGTCCGCCTTGCCGGTCTCGCGCATACCCATTGCCTGCACGAACCAGGCGCTGGCCTGCTGCATCGGCTTCCATTTGAACAGCACACCCTTGTCGCCATCGTCGCGGCTTGCCTCGACGGCAGGCATCAGGTCGTGCCGGGCGCCGATGTTGAACTTGAAGCCGTCCACCACGCCGTCGCCGGCAAAGCCGTGCTCCCCGACCAGCGAGGCGCCCTCCGGCAAGCGGCGGGCATCGTTCTTGTTCGGCCAGGCCGGGCGGCCGGGCGCCGGCTGCGGCACGCGGGAGGTGGCGCTGCGGTTCTGGAAGAACTTGTTGAATTGCTTGGGATCCATCTTGGCGAGGTCGAGCACCAGCGGCTGCCCTTTGCGTACCTCGGCGCCACAGCCCCAGTAGAGGTACATCTTCCCTTTCGGCATGTCGAACCTGGGTGGCTCGGTGTCCGACTCCTCATCCGGGCCGGGAAGGTCGACCGGCCCCTGGTCCGGCGCCAGCAGGTTCAGCACGGGCCCGAGCCCGGCGCTGACCGGCACGCTTTGGGTCGCCGTCGTCAGCTTGCCGTTGTTGCGCGTCAGGAGCGTGACATCCATCCAGCGGCCCGGGCTCTGGGCCTGGGTCATGCCGAAGCTGTTGTCATTGCCTTTGGCGCCAAGCAGGCTTCCCATCATGCCGCCGGAATAAGTGGCGAGATCGATAGTGGCCTGGCTGACAGGCGGCTTGACCTTCTGTACCGGCTGCGCGGCCAGGGCGGAAGGCAGGACAAACAGACCCGATACGGCAAGCGCAAGGTGTTTCGGCATGAACATGGGGCTTCCTGGGAGGTGGTAGGTGATCGTCGCCATTTTGCTGGCGTGCCGGTGTCCATCCCATCCCCCCCGGAGGGGGAACTTGCTGCGGTCGGCGCACCGCGCCAACAAATTGATAGGAAGCACTTGGATATTCGCGCAAACGCCGCTATAATCTTGGCTTCTTCGGGTCGTTAGCTCAGTTGGTAGAGCAGCGGACTTTTAATCCGTTGGTCGCTGGTTCGAGCCCAGCACGGCCTACCAAAGATTCAGCAAGGAAGGCGTCATGAGCAATCGTGACGCCTTTTTTGTTTTTGGCGTCATATTGCTGTCATCCCCGCCTCCTATGCTGTCGGTTTTTCAACTCAGGAAATCCGACAATGCCGTTTCTCGACCTCGCCGCTCCTCCGACCACCCTGCGCGCTCTTGGCGCCGCCATGCTCGCCGCCGGCCTCCTTGCCGGCTGCGGCGGCAGCGATGACGACGAAGATCTGACGCCCAGGACGCTGGCGCTGGAAAAGATAGGTGGCTATGACGGCGGCAAGGTCGGCGCGGCCGAGATCACCGCGTTCGACGCCGCCAGCAAGCGCCTGTTCGTGGTCAACGGCGCCAACGGCACTGTCGACGTGCTCGACCTCGCGACACCATCCGCGCCCAAGCTGGTCGGCACCATCAGCGTCACCGGCCTCGGCGCGGGTGTCAACAGCGTCGCCATTCACGACGGCCTGGTCGCCCTGGCCATCGAAGCTTCGCCCAAGACCAATCCCGGCACGGTCGCCTTCTACAATGCCGCCGACCTGAAACTGGTAAACAGCGTGCGCGTCGGCGCCCTGCCCGACATGCTCACCTTCACCCCGGACGGCCGCACCGTGCTGGTCGCCAATGAAGGCGAACCGAATAGTTACGGCCAGGCCGACTCCGTCGATCCGGAAGGCTCAGTCAGCGTCATCACGGTCAACCGCGGCGGCACGCCGAGCGTCGCCACCGCCGACTTCCGCGCTTTCAACGGCCAGGAAGCCGCACTGCGCAGCCAGGGCATCCGCATCTACGGCCCGGGCGCCAGCGCCGCCCAGGATCTCGAACCGGAATACATCGCCACCAGCGAGGACGGCCGCACGGCCTACGTCACCCTGCAGGAAAACAATGCCGTGGCCATCGTCGATGTCGCCAGTGCCAAGGTCACGGCGATCAAGCCGCTCGGCACCAAGAACCACAACCTGGCCGGCATGGGCATGGACGCTTCCGACGAAGACGGCGGCACCAACACCAACAGCGGCACGCCGGCGGTGAGAATCGCCCCGCAACCGGTGAAAGGCATGTACCTGCCGGATGCGATCGCCCGCTTCACCGTCGACGGCACGTCCTACCTGATCACCGCCAACGAAGGCGATGCGCGCGCCGACTGGCCGGGCTTCAACGAAGAGACGCGCGTGCGTGCCCACTGCAGCGCCGGCCTCGACCCGGCCGTGTTCGGCGATGCCGCCAACCTGGTCCTCGATTCGAACCTCGGCCGCCTGCGCATCACCACCACGCCGAATGGCGGCAGCAGCGGCAAGAACGCGGCCGGCCAGTGCACCGAGCTGTACAGCTTCGGCGCCCGCTCCTTCTCGATCTGGGATACCAACCTGAACCGCGTCTATGACTCGGGCGACGAGTTCGAGCAGAAGACCGTGGCGCTGCCGAACGCCCGCTTCAATGCCAGCAACGACAACAACGATCTCGACGGCCGCAGCGCCTCCAAGGGGCCGGAGCCGGAAGGCGTCGTGGTTGGCCGCTTCGGCAGCAAGACCTATGCCTTTATCGGCCTAGAGCGGATCGGCGGCGTGATGGTCTACGACGTCAGCAAGCCTTCGGCGGCCAGCTTCGTCACCTACCTCAACACCCGCAACAACGAGAGCGGCGATCGTGGTCCGGAAGGCCTGACCTTCATCCCGGCGGACAAGTCGCCGAACAACAAGCCGCTGCTGGTCGTCGGTAACGAGACCAGCGGCACCACTGCGATCCTGCAAGTCAACCTGTCATATTAAGCCCCTGCCAGGGAATGCCAGCCAATGACGGTTGGCATTTCCTGGCGCGCCGCCGATAATCGGCGCATGCCACAGACCATCGCTTCCCCCGCCCACGTCGAACTCGTCATCAAGAAGAGCCGTTTCATTGCCTGCGTCCAGCCGATGCCGGACAGGGCCGGCGCCCAGCAGGTCGTCGCCAGCCTGCGCGCCGAGCACCCCGGCGCCGCCCACGTATGCTGGGCCCTGCTGGCCGGCGGCCAGTCGGCCGCGGTCGACGACGGCGAACCGAGCGGCACCGCGGGACGTCCGATGCTCGACGTGCTGCGCCACCAGGACCTGGAAGGCGTGCTGGCCACCGTGGTGCGCTACTTCGGCGGGGTCAAGCTGGGTGCGGGCGGCCTGGTGCGCGCCTATACCGACAGCGTGGCGCAAGCCCTCCTGCTGGCGCAGAAGGTGCCGATCATCAAGCTGCAGGCCATGCGCTGCACGGCGCCGTATGCGCTCGAAGGCATGGTGCGGCGCGAACTCGACGCCGTCGGCGCCCACCTGGACGCGGTGGCGCATGGCGACGAGGTCCGGTTCGACTTCAGCCTGCCCGCGCAGGACGCCGGCGCGCTGCGCACCCGGCTCGACAATGCCGGCCACGGCCGCATCGCCTGGCCAGACATCGATGAGTAAGGGTTAGTACGTATTTCATACCAGGCCGCTATACCTGTCATCACGACTCAAAAGCGGACTGGACGCGCATCAGGCGCTATAGTGGCCGACCCACCTCGCCACGCGCAGCGCATCTTGATCAAGAAAAGCCTTCTTCCCCTCGCCCTCGGCGGCTTCGGCATCGGCATGACCGAATTCGTCATCATGGGCATCCTGCCCGACATCGCCGGCGGCCTGCAGATCAGCATCCCCCAGGCCGGCTACCTCATCACGGCCTACGCGCTCGGCGTCGTGGTCGGCGCGCCGACCCTGGTAAGCCTGATGGCGCACCGCCCGCCGCGCAGCGTGCTGATCTGGTTCATGCTGATGTTCACGCTGTTCAATGCGATGTCGGCCTTTGCGCCGAACTTCGAAGTGATGATGCTGTCGCGCTTCATGGCCGGCCTGCCGCACGGCGCTTTCTTCGGCGTCGGGGCGGTCGTCGCCAGCCGCCTGGCCGACGAGGGCAAGGTGGCCGCCGCATTGGCGACCATGTTCACCGGCCTGACGCTGGCCAACGTCGTGGGCGTGCCGGCGGGAACCTGGCTTGGCCACAACATGAGCTGGCGCGCCGTGTTCCTGGTGGTGGCGGTGATCGGCCTGCTCACCGTGCTGGCCCTGCGCCAGCTGGTGCCCGCCATCGAGGCCAAGGGGCGCACCAGCCTGAAGCAGGACCTGCGCATCTTCCGCAGCCCGGCCCTGTGGCTGGCCCTGGCCATCACTTCGATCGGCACCGGCGGTTTCTTCGCCTTCTTCAGCTATATCGCGCCGCTGTTGACCGACGTCAGCGGGTTCAAGCCGTCGACGATCCCGATGGTGATGACCGTGGTCGGTGTCGGCATGACGGTGGGCGTGAACCTGGGCGGCCGCCTGGCCGACCGCGTGCCGCCGCTGCAGGCCATCCTGATCCTGCTGGTCACGATGACGGGCCTGCTGCTGTGCAATGGCCTGTTCGCGAGCTCGCAGGCGGCCATGCTGGTGCTGGCCTTCGCCACCGGCGCGAATGCGCTGGCATTGGGCCCGCCGATCCAGATGCTGCTGATCGAACACTCGCGCGAAGCGGAAATGCTGGGATCCTCGCTGGGACAGTCGGGCTTCAATATCGGCAACGCCCTGGGCGCCTTCCTCGGCGGGATTCCGCTGACCCTGGGCTATTCCTACACCTCGCCACAATGGGTCGCGGCCGGACTGGCCCTGTCGGGCGTCATGCTGGCTTTCCTGATGCTGGCGCAGGGCCGTTCGCAGGCCCGTCTCGCCACATCGGGCGGGATCAACTAGACCAGCGCAGCGTCGCCCAGCGCCTGGGCGGTCTCGGCCGCTTCGCTGCGCAGGACCTGCAGCGTGGCCGCTTCGAGCGGCCCGGCTTCGTGGTCGTCAAACGGGCTGCCCAGCGGCGAGTCGACCAGCGCATAGCGGTTCGCCAGCAGCAGCGTGTCGAGCAGCGTATGCGGCGCCGGGTTCAGCACACCGTCGCGCAGTCCGCCCACTGCCTCGGCCACATCCGCGGGAATCGCGAGTTTACGCATGATCTCCAGGCTGGCCACGTCCTCGACCAGCACGCTCCAGTTCTCGGTATCGTCCTCGAGCAGGCCGGGGAACTCGTCGGCGCGCGACAGCAGGTAGAAGCCGCCTACCTCGTGCACGATGCCCGCGAACAGCGCGGTGTCGGGATCGACTTTGGTGACGTGGCGCGCGATGGCCTGCGCCAGCGCCGCTACCTGGGCGCTGTGGGTCCACAGCTGCTCGGCCTTGGCGCGCAGCACCCGGTCGGCGATGCGGTGACCGAACTGGCGCACCATCAGCGCCGCCACCAGGCCGCGCAGGCGGCGGTAGCCGATGCGCAGCACGGCCGCCCGCACATTGCTCACCTGGACGCCGCCGGCAGCCCCGTAGGCGGCGGTATTGGCCAGCGCCACGGTGCGCGCGGCCAGTTGCGGTTCGGACAGCACCAGGCGGATCGCCTCGTCCACATGGCAATCCGGATCGTCCAGGGCCAGCTGCAGGCGCAACACGGCATTCACGCTGGTGGGAAAGGTAATGTCCCCGCGCGCGGCCTGAGCGGCGATGTATCCGAAGGCTTCGAGTTTGTTCACGGGGGAATTATAACGTCGGTACGGTCCGGGACCCGCAGGTGTTGTGGCCAAAAAGAAAAAGCCCGCACGGCAGGCGTGCGGGCTGTCGGTCTTGCACGACGATTACTTGACCTTCAGCGTGCTCTTGACACGGGTGACGCCTTCGACGCCCTTGGCGACCTTCTCGGCACGCGCGGCTTCGGCCTTCGAGTCGACGAAGCCGCTCAGCATGACGACGCCCTTCTCGGTCTCGACCTTCACGGCCAGCGCGCTGGTGTCCTTCTCGGCGGCCAGGCCGGCCTTGACCTTGGCGGTGATCGCCGCATCCGACATGTTGGACGCGGTGCGCGAGCCGGCGTTCTCGGTCTTGTCGGCAGCGTTCGAGGCGGTCGCGCGGGTCTTGTCGCCGGCGTTCTCGGCGGCGCGCTCGGTGGTCGCGGCGGCGCCGGCGGTCAGCTCCTTGGTCTTGTCGGCAACGTTGCGGCCGGCTTCCTTGGTCTTGTCGACCGCGCCGGCGATGGCGTTACGGGTCTTTTCGCCGGCACGCTCGAGGGCCGTGTCCGGCTTGTCCTTGTTCTCGACCAGGCAGGCGGTCTTGCTGCCCTTCTCTTCGCACTTCTCGACCGCGGCCGACTTCACCGGGTCCTTGGTGTCGGTCGACGCGACCAGGCCGGCGCTGCCGGCGGCGCCCGCGGTGGCGGCGGTGCTGCCGCTGCCGCCGGTGGTGCTGGCGCGGGTGTCGCGCTTGCCGTCGAGCTCGGCCAGCGCGGCGGTGCGCACCGACTTGGCGGTGTTCATGCAGCTGTCCTTCTGGTTGCCTTTCATGGCATCGCACTTCTCTTCGGCCAGCTCATATTCGGCCTCGGCCAGCTTGCGGTGCGCGGCATTCAGGCGGTCCGGGGTGTTGTCGTATTTTTGCGCAGCGGCCAGTTCGGCTTTGGCACGCGCCACGTCGGCCTGCTCTTCGCAGACGTCTTCCTTGGTCAGGGCATCGCACTTGTCCTTGGCAACGTCGTGCTCTTTCTCGATCTTCTGCATAGCGGCGCGGTAGCCGGCGGCGTCGGACTGGGCAAATGCAGGTGCGGCGACGATGGTGGCGCCGGCAACGGAGGCCAGCAGGGTAGCGAGGAGTCGGTTCATGGTGTGTCCCTTGTAATCGGTTGTTGTGATGACATCATTAGACGCTCGACACCCGACAACATCTGTGCGACAACGAACGCTCATCCTCCTCGGCGTGCATTTGGCGGCCCGGACTGTTGCCGGGAAGCCGCCGAAACCAGCATTTACTCGGTGGCCAGCAGGCCTTCGCGCCAGAGCCCGTCGACGTCATCGAAGGGCGCCCCGGCCTTGCCGAACGCGGCGGCGTCGCCCGCCAGGCGCACCCAGGCGCGGGTGTCGTGGCCGCTACGCGGCACCGCCACCTTGGCGCGCACGCCGGACAGCCAGCGGTACACGTGCGCGTACTCGTCGGGATTGCTGTGCCGGATCCAGGCCAGCGCGGCCAGGTCGGCGAAGCCTTCTTCGCGGCGCGTCTCGCGCATCGCCTTCGATGCCGCCAGCAGCGAGGCGTCAAGCGCGCGCTCGTCGCCCACCTCGACGAAGCCGGCCGGCAGCGCATGCCAGGCACCCTGCACATAGCGCCAGCAGTGCGCGATCTCGTGCGCCGCCATGGCTTCGATCAGCACCCCTTGCTGCGCTTCCGGAATGCCGGCCAGCACGGTCTCGGCGTCGGGGTTGTTGCGCAGGGACATGACCAGCTTGCAGCGGCCCTTGTCGAAACCCATCGCCAGCGGCACGTCGCCGGGACGCGGCTGGGGCTGGACGGTGATATCGAGGGGAAGCTCGAGTTGCTGGGAGTAGGCCAGCACCGGTCCGGCGGCGTCGAGCCAGCGCTTCTCCAGTGCGGTCAGCTCGGCGGCATGAAGGACGGGCGCCGCCGTGAGGGCGCAGACCGCGGCGATGATCAGGGGCTTGAACACGAGAATTCTCCCAAGGACGATGAAATGCCTATCGGCAATTCTATTCCGTGAGAAAGCCCCACTTTCGGGAATATTTTTCTCTGTTTTGAGAAGGATAAACTTGTCAGTTTTGCTTTGGCGTATCCGCGTCGCCCGTGGGCAGCACCGGCGCAACCATGGCCGCGAGGCGCTGTGCCTCGGCTTCCATGGCGGCAGCGGCAGTCGATGCCTGCAGCAGGGCCGTGGTGCGGCGCGAGCTCTCGGTCTGGGCTCTAGCCTGGCCCTCCTCCAGGCCGATCGCGGAGGTCACCGCCGTGACGCGTGCCACTGCATTGGCGATCGCCTGCAGGGCGCCGGCGTCTTCCATGTGCGCCACCGGGCTGCCGACCAGGTCGCGGATATCCTTCACCACCGCGCTCGAACGCAGCGCCAGCGCCTGCAACTCCTGGACCACGGCGGTCTGCTCTTCGTCATGCTCGCCGGTGCGCAGCGCCTGTACCGCGGCGTCGAGCGCCAGGATGTTGGCGCGGAAGGCCAGGCCGTCGATGGCGCCGACGATGTCGTCGACGCGCTTCGGCGCGGCTTCCGCCGGCGCGGACAGGGCCGCTTCATCCAGCACGGGCGGCGCCTCCTTCTCACGCGGCAGCCCGCGCACGACATACCAGGTGCCCGCCACGGCCGCCGCCACGGCGCCGGCGCACAGCAGCACGATCCATTGCGAGAATCCGGACGCCAGCTGGCGGGCCGAGGCCATGTCGTCGGCCGCGAGCTTCTGCTCGAGTTCTATAAAGCGGTTCAGGCTGGCGAGCCAGTCCACGAAAACCGGCGCCGCCTGCTGCGACAGCAAGGTGGCCGCCTCGCGCGTCTCTCCCAACGCATGCAGGGCGATCACGCGGTCGACCAGCGTACGGGTGCGGCGCTCCTGTTCCTTGATGGCGGCCAGGGCCTCGCGTTCCGCGGGCTGGATGCCCGGCAGTTCGTGGAACAGCGCGTTCAGCGGCGAGGCGGCGCGTGCGTAGGCGTCGGCCAGGGTCTTGAGACGGGCGATCGGGGCCGCGGCGGCGACGGAGTCGGGGGCCAGGGCGACGTCGCGCAGCGCGATCGCGCGATCGTGCACGCTGCTGCGCAGTTCGAAGGCATAGCGCAGCTTGATGCCGCTGACGTCGTCGATGCGGAACAGCATCTGCTCGATCTGCCCCGCGCGCGCTGCGGCCAGCACGGAGAGCGCGATCATCAGGAGGATCACGGCGCCGTAGCCGATGGCCAGCCGCGCGCCGGTGGTAAGGGGCTTCGTCGTCATGTTCTGGTCTTTCTGCAGCTTGGGAATTTCCCCCAAGCAATGCAGTGACTATAACATGCTCCCTGTATGGATTGACGGAGCTTTCAGTGTAGTTTAAGTAAAACCGGCGGCACTGTTGCGTCCATACCAATGCCGCCGTTTTCCTGCTTACTTCGTCAGTGCCGCCGCGGTCACGAAGTTCGGACGGATGTCGTTCGGCACGCTCGACTTGAGGCGGTCGAGCGCCTTCTGCACTTCCGGACGGATCACCACGTACTTCGCCATCATCGCCTTGGCGGCTTCGTAGTCGCCGGTGGCTTCGATGGTCAGGAAATCGCGGTCGAGGTCGGCAACCGCGCCCTTGACCTTCTTGAAGTCCACCGAGAACGTGCCGTCGCCGTTGGCCACGAAGGCGCCCTTGTCGAGCAGGTAGTTCATCTGGATCGCCATGCCGCGCGCGTGCGAGGAAGTCAGGCCGAAATGCAGGGTGCGGAAAGCGGAAGCCAGGAAGGTGTTGTACAGCTTGCGCTCGGCCAGGCTACCCTGCCCCAGCGTATCCTTCAGCAGGCCCTTGTCCATCATGTAGCCCAGCGCCCACAGGCCGGTGATGTCGGCCTTGGCTTCCTCGATGGTCGAGTAGGTGTCCTTGAGGTCCTGGCGCGGGGTCGATTCCTTCCCATTCTTTTTCGTCGTGTGCGGGCCGAGGCCGTGCATGATCTCGTGCGCCAGGATGTGGGTGAAGAAGGAATCGAAATCGAGGTCCTTCTGGTCTTGCGCACGCAACACCAGCTTCGAAATGGGTTTGAGGGTCGATTCGAACTTCGCTTCCTGCACGTTCTTGAGCATCACGCGCTTGGAACCGCGCTCGCGGATCACGCGCTCGTCGTTGGGCAGGTTGTAGGCGGCGGTCTGCACACCCATGTTGCCGTCGCCGGCGCCGAATACCTGGTTGACCACCACCATCGGGGCGATCGCGCCGACCTTCGGGTTGCGGTACTGCTTGGCCAGCGGCAGGTTGTCTTCCAGCTCCTGCAGGTGCTTGCCGAAGAAGGCCAGCTTCTGCGTTTCCTTCTGGTCGCGGATGCTCACATAGGCTTCGAAGGCGGCCTTGTAGCCGAACAGCTCGTCGTTATAGGTCTCGTACGGGCCAATCGTGACGTCGACCGGCGAATCCAGGTCCATCCAGGCAAAGTCCGAGGCCAGGTAGTCGTTCGACAGGAAAGCATCGGCGCGCAGCGTCAGGAATTTCTTGAGCGAGGCGTTGTCGGTGAGCGCGGCGGCTTCGCGCAGCAGCTTGGCCAGCTTCTCGAGGTCCGGGCGGTATTCGTCCGAGTACTTCACGGTGCGGAACTTGCCGTCCGGGCCGGTGCGAATGACGGTAAAGAACCACTGCGCATCGGCCTTCTGGGCGGCGGGCAAGCCGTTCATCCAGCCCTCCAGCGCTTCCTTGCTCGCGTTCTCCGGGTAGAAGTTGGCGCCCAGCGGCTTCTTGGCCGGGATCTTGATGCCGGCATATTCGGCGGGCATGAAGGACGCGTTGTCGTCGAGGCTAGACCATGGGCCCTTGTTCAGCCAGAAGGCGTTCTGGCGCGCGCGGCCGAGTTCCGAATTGTCCTTCTGCAAGGCGGCCCACAGGGCTTCGTTGCCGGCCCAGCGCTGGCGCAGCTGCAGGGTGTCGATGATCCTGGCCGCTTCGATCAGCTTGGCCATCGCGGCGCGGTCGCCTTTCGAGAGTTTCGAGGTGTCGGCCTTCAGCTCGGCCGGCGCGAAGCGCTTGGCCATGGTAGTGAGCTGGGCGGTGCTGGCGGGTTCGGCCGCATTGGCATAGGCGCTGCCGATGGCGGCGAACAGCACGAGAGGAGCGAGGAATTTCTTCATGGTGTCTCTGGTCAAATAGTTATAGTCCGGCGATTGTAATCGCTTGTCCCGTCATTGCCCTTGCTGGGCGTCCAGCCGGGGGCCCGTGTACTGCATCAGCAAGCCTTTCGGCCCCACCGCCCAGCCCTGCGCCGGGCCGGCAAAGCCGACCGTGTTCATCGGCGTCTTGTCGAGTTCCTTCCAGGTGCGGCCGGCGTCCGGCGAGTAGCCCGATCCGGCCAGGCCGGCGGCCACCAGCGCACGCGGCGCGCCGGGTACCGGCACCACCACCGACAGGTAGCCCGCGGGCGCCACCTGGACCGGCGTCCAGCTGGCACCGCCATCAAGGGTGTAGGCGCCGTTGGTGCCGGCCATACGGGTTTCCTTGTAATCGCCGCCGGCCGCGAAACCTTCTTTCTGGTTCAGGAAGGCGACCGAGAACACGCCGCGCGCGGCGGCGCCGGCCGGGATCGGGGTGGACGACACGCGCCAGGTCTTGCCGCGATCAAGGGAGTGGAACACGCGCGAGCTGGCGCTGCCGCCGGTGGCGATCCAGGCATCCTTGCTGCCGGCCACCGTGAGGCAGGTGCCGCTGGCGGCGAAGGCGCCCTCGTTCGGCATGGCCTCCAGCCCCTTGGCGGCGACTTCCTGCCAGCTGCGGCCGCCGTCGCCCGTGGTATAGACCTGGAAGCTGCCCTTGACCGGATCGCCGAACAGGATGCCGTTGTCCTTGTCCCAGAAGGCCATCGCGTCCCAGAAGCCCTCGGCCACCGCGTTGGTGGTGACCAAAGTCCAGGTCGCGCCGCCGTCCTCGGTACGGTAGATGCGCGAAGCCGCGCCGGGCCCCGCCCCCATCACGACAGCCGTCTTGGCGTCGAAAGCCTGGATGTCGCGGAAGTCGATCTTGTCGGCATCCGGCACCTGCATCGCCTGCCAGGCCTTGCCGTCGACGGTGCGCAGGACGGTGCCCTTGGCGCCGCTGGCCCAGGCGACCTTGCTGCTCACGACGGACAGGCCGCGCAGTTCGGCGCCGGTGCCGCTCGGGACGGGTTGCCATGATTGGGCGGAGGCTGCGCTGGACGCCAGGAGGGCGGCGATGAGCAGGGCACGTGCGGGCAGGGACATGGGTGCGGATCCTCGTATGGTTGAGTATCCACCCATTGTAGCCTGCCGCCGCAGCCCTGCGCCTCTGGCTTAGATGCCGGGTTTCGCGATCGTGGCCAGCGCCTCGCCCTGCTCCCAGCCGCCGCCGAGCGCGCGCGCCACGGCCACGGTGGCCAGCAGGCGCTGGGTGCGGATCTGCGCCGCCGCCCGGTCCGCCGCCAGGGCGTTGCGCTGGGCATCGGTCACGTCGAGGTAGGTCGACACGCCGCGCTCATAGCGCGCCTGCGCCACCAGCAAGGCGCGCGCCGCGGCCTGCTGGGACTGCGCCTGCACCTCGCCCTGCTGCTGGCGCTGCTGGACGTCGGACAGCGCGTCTTCCACTTCGCGCAGCGCGGTCAACAGGCGCGTCTGGTGATTCGCCACCGCCTCTTCGTAGCGCGCCTTGGACAGCGCCAGGTTGGCGCGGTTGCGGCCGCCGTCGAATACCGGCAGCGACAGCGCCAGCGGACCGATCGAGAACTGGCGCGCGCCGCCGCTGGCGATATCGCGCAGGTGTTCGGAGGCGAAGCCGAAGTTCGAGGTCAGCGAAAGCGAAGGATAGAAGGCGCCTTCGGCCACGCCTACCTGCGCGTTGGCCGCCTTCAGCTGGGCCACGCTGGCGGCCAGGTCGGGACGCTGTTGCAGGAGGCTGGCCGGCAGACCGACCGGAATGCTCGGGGGCAGCGGCAGCCGTGCGCCGGCGCTGTCGGCCAGCACGGGCTGGCTCGGCGAAGCGCCTACCAGCGTGGCCAGCGCGTGCTCGACCGCATTGCGCTGGCGCTGCACTTCGTGCAGGTCGGCTTCGGCATTGGCGCGCTCGATGCGGGCGCGCGAGACGTCCAGCTCGTTCGACAGGCCGGCCTTGAAGCGCGCTTCCACCAGGTCCTGGGCTTCGCGGCGGGCGTCCAGCGCACCCCGCAGGATCGCCAGTTCGGTGTCCAGGCCGCGCAGCTGCCAGTAGGACTGGGCTACCTGGCTCGAGAGCATCAAGAGCACGCCGTCGCGCTCGTCCTGGGCCGCCAGCGCTCCGGCGTCGGCCGCTTCCACCACGCGGCGCACGCGGCCCCACAGGTCCAGTTCGTACGAGAGCGAGGCGCCGACGCTGAAGTTGTTGCCTTCGATCGAGCGCCCGCCCAGGGCGATGCCCTGCGCGGTCTCGCTTGAAGTACGCGAATTCGAGACGCCCGCGCTGAGCGCGACATTCGGCGCTTGGCCGGCGCGCACCACGCCCAGCTGAGCCTGGGCTTGCAGCAGGCGCTGCGCCGCGGCCTGCACGCCCGGGTTGTCGCGCAGGGCGCGCCCCTCCAGGCTGTCCAGGGTGGCGTCGCCAAACACGGTCCACCACTGGGCCGGCAGGCGCGCCGCCTCATTCGTGGCGCTAGCATGCCGGTAGGCCGCATCGGCTGCGCCGGTGGGCGCCTGGAAGTCGGGGCCGACGGTGGCGCAGCCGCCCAGGGCCGCGGCCAGCGCGGAGACGAGTACAAGCTTCTTCAACATTTCATTCTCTCTCTATCAGTGTGCACCGGAGGCGCCGCCCGGTGACTTGACCTTGTCCGCCAGCCAGATCGCGGCGATGCAGCCCAGCAGCACCATGCCGATGATCAGGAAGCCGTCGTTGTAGGCCATCACATAGGACTCGCGCCGCACGATGCGGTCGACCACCGCCAGCGCCTGGCTGGCGGCCGTGGCCGGATCCATGCCATTGGCAATGAAACCCTGGGTCAGCGCATCCAGGCGCCCCTGGGTCGCCGGGGCATAGCTCGACACCGCCTCGCCCAGGCGCGCCGAGTGGAAGTGCTCGCGATTGGTCAGCGCCGTGGCCAGCAGGGCGATGCCGATCGAGCCGCCCAGGTTGCGGGTCATGTTGAACAGGCTCGAGGCCGAGGGCATGTCCTTCGGCGCCAGGCCCTGCATCGCGAAGTTCGACAGGGTCAGCATCACGAAGGGCTGGCCGATCGCGCGGATCACCTGGGTCACCATCAGCTGGTCGTAGCCGGTGCTGGCATCCATGAAGGCATTCATCAGGCAGGAGCCGCCGAACAGCAGCAGGCCGAAGGAACACAGGATGCGGTTGTCCACTTTCGAGGACAGCGCCGCCGCGAACGGCATCACCAGCAGCTGCGGCAGGCCGACCCAGGCGATCACTTCGCCGATCTGCATCGGCGTGTAGCCTGCGATCTGGCCGAGATACAGCGGCAGCAGGAACGAGGAGCCATACAGCCCCATGCCGGTCACCGCCGACAGCACGGTCGCCACCAGGAAGTTGCGCTGGCCGTAGAGGCCCAGGTTCACGAAGGGATCGGGTTTCGTGAAGCTCACCGCCACCCAGCCCAGGATGCCCACCAGCGACAGCGAAGCGAAGGCGACGATGAAGGAGGACTCGAACCAGTCCTTCGAATTGCCCTCTTCCAGGAAGATGGTCAGGCAGGCCAGGCCCATGGCCATCAGGCCGATGCCGAGCCAGTCCGCGTTCACCAGGGCCTTGAGGTTCGCCTTCTCCTTGTCCATGCCGTACGCCAGGCCGGCGATCAGGAGCACGCCCGGCACCCAGTTGATGTAGAAGATCGAGGGCCAGCCGTAGATCTCGGACAGGTAGCCGCCCAGGGTCGGCCCCATGGCCGGCGCCAGGGTGGCGGTGAGGCCGAAGATCGCCATGCCGACTGCCCGCTTGGAAGCGGGCAGGCGCGTCATGACGAGGGTCATCGCCATCGGGATCAGGGCGCCGCCGGTGAAGCCCTGCAGCATGCGGAACACGATCATGCTTTCCAGGTTCCAGGCCGCGCCGCACAGGGTCGAGAACAGCAGGAATAGCGCCGTGGTGCCGATCATGTAGGCGCGTGCGCCGAGCGCGCGCGTGAACAGCGCGGTCATCGGGATCACGACGATCTCGGCGCACAGGTAGGCGGTCGAGATCCACGAGCCCTCTTCCTGGGTGGCCGACAGCGAACCGAGGATGTCGCGCAGCGAGGAGTTGGTAATCTGGATGTCGAGCACCGCCATGAAGGCGCCGAGCATGCCGGCGGCCACCGCGATCCAGGTGCGCGCGTCGATGCGGGCGCCGTTGGCCGGCGCTCCTGGCATCACGCCAGGGGGGGCGGCCTTGGTGAGGCTGGTCATCGTCTTTCCTTAGTGGGCGACGGCCGCGGTCTGGGTGCGCGCCACCTTCTGGCCGAGTTCCACTTCGGCGATGACCGACATGCCCGGCACTAGGCGGCCGGCGTACTTTTTCACGTCGGCCGGGTCGAGCACGATCTTGACCGGCACGCGCTGGACGATCTTGGTGAAGTTGCCGGTCGCGTTATCGGCCGGCAGCAGCGCGAACTGGTTGCCCGAGGCCGGCGAGAAGCTGTGCACCCGTCCCACCAGGTGCTTGCCCGGCAGCGCGTCGACTTCTAGCGAAACCTGCTGGCCCGGCTCCAGGCCGGCCAGCTGGGTTTCCTTGAAGTTGGCGGTAACCCAGACCTCGTCTTCGACCACGGCCAGCAGCTGCTGGCCCGGCTGCACGCGGGCGCCGACTTCGACGCTGCGCTTGCCCACGCGCCCCGGCACCGGCGCGACGATCCGGTTGTAGGCCAGCTGCTGCTGGGCGTCCTTGAGCTGGGCCTGCAACACCTTGACCTGGGCCTTCAGCACGTCGCGCCCGGCGCTTGCCGCGGCCACCTGGGCCTGGGCGGCGCCGGCGCTGTCGCGGCGCGCCGCCACGTCGGCAACGGCAGCGGCGCGCGCGGCGCTGGAGGCATCGACTTCCGCCTTCGACACCGCCTTCATGGTCTCGTTGTAGAGCTGGCCGAAGCGCTCGGCGTCCTGGCGCGCGCGCACCAGCTGGGCCTCGGCCTGCCTGACCTGGGCGCCGGCCGCGGCAGCCTGTGCGCGCACCTGCGTCACCTGGGCGTCGGCTTGGGCGATCTGCTGCTCCACGCTGGCGATCTGCGCCTCAATCTGTTCGACACGCACGTGGTGGTCGGCCGGGTCCAGTTCGGCGATCACTTCGCCTGCTTGTACCTGCTGGTTGTCGTCCACCAGCACGCGCGTGACCACGCCGGCCACTCGGCTCGATACCGGGTGCACCCGGCCGGTGACGTAGGCGTTCTCGGTTTCCACATAATGCTGGCTGCGATACCACATGCGCCCGCCTGCCCCAAGGGCCAGTACGGCGATCAGCCCCACCACGCCCAGCACGCGCTTGTTGGGCGGCGCCTTGCCCGGTGCCGCGGGGGTCTGAACAGCCTGCTGCATAGCCGGGGCCGAGGTGTGCGATTCTGCCATGGGGTCAAACTCCGATGAAAAATGAAATGGGACATGCGCATTATTTGCCAGTGTTCGGCCGAAGTCAAGAAATGAAACGGTTGCATTTCATTTTTATTGGATTAGAATGAAGCCATGACGAAAGCCACCAGTCCCGTTCCCGCTACTCCGACCAAGTCCGCCGGCCGCCCCAAGGCCTCGGAGGTCGAAGCACGCACCCAGGAACTGATCGACGCCGCCGGCTGCCTGTTCATCAAGCACGGCTATGCCGGCGTGAGCCTGGAAGCCATCGCGCGCGAGGCGCGAGTGGCGGTGCGTACCATCTACGTGAAATTCGGCGGCAAGGCCGGCCTGCTCAAGGCCGTGCTGCAGGCGCGGCGCGAGCGCTTTTTCCCGGTCGGGAAGATGGACGTCGACCAGCGCCCGGTCCGCGAGGTCATCGACGAGTTCGCCGGCTATTTCTACGACATGCTGTGCGAACCGGACGCGATGATCATGCAGCGCGTGGTGATGGCGGAAGCCAGCACCAATCCCGAGCTGGCCGAGACCTTTTACGAGGCGGGGCCGCGCATGACGCGCGAGATGCTCGAACGTTATTTTGCCCGGCCTGACGTGCGTGCCCAGCTGCGTCCCGATGTGCCGGTCGCCCTGCTGCCCGCGCACCTGATCGCCTGCGTCAACGGCGACCCGGTGGTGCGCTATCTCTTCCCGGAGCGCGAGCCCGCGCGCGCGGAAGCGCGCCGGATGCTTGCCGAACGTCTAGAGTTGTTTTACCGCAGCATTTTTTGACCATATGGTCAAAAACGGGTCTGTGCGTCATCGCACCGACCTAAAGCAAGCTTTTATGACAATCTGACATCCTTATTAATGGAGGATGTCATGAACAATAAAACGACAGCGGCTGTTCGCCGCGAGGAGGAAGCATGAGCAAGTCTTCCCGTTACGAATGGCGCGACCAGCAGGCTTCCTTGCAGGAGCGTATGAAGGGATTCCTGCAAAACCCGAACAACGAACAGCTGGAAGCGGTCGTTGCGGAAATGCGCGCTTACGCCGCCGCTGCCCAGTCCGGCAGCATCGACATTCCGGCGCGCTTCATCGCCTTTACCTGAACAAGCCGGCATACCGAGACGCCGCCCCGCGCAAGCCGGGCGGCATTTTTTTTTGGTGTCGCCGCGCTCAGCCGGCCATGACCGGCGCCGGCGTCCCTTGGGAGCGGGGCTCGAAGTCGAACAGGCGGCTCAGGCAATACACCTTGCGCGGGGCACGGTGGCGTTCGTGGATCTCGCGGGTCATTACTTCGACCCGGCGCGGCTGGAGCGACAGCTGGCGTGGATCGATGTAATCCGGCGCGCCATCCGCAAAACGCGCCGCAAGCTGCTGGGAAATCGTGCCGTGGACGAGGTGCTGCTCCCCATGCACGGTCGTCCTGAGTTCGAAACAGCGCGTTTCGGGCAGGACGAATACCGTCCCGACATATTCATTGCCGTGTTCATACATAGCAGTCTCCCCCTGTAGCTTGACACGCAACCGGCGGCGAGCGGCTCACCGCCACACGCACCCATCATAGCAAGTCAATACAATAGCGCGCCGCGCAATTCACGCCTTGCGGATGCAACTCGCGCCGACGCGCCAGCGCTTCGTCGCAAGCACAGGCGCGGCCCCTGCCGGTTCGCCAGAATGGCGCCATCAACCCACTTCATGGAGACCGTCATGCAAGCCATCCGAATCGCCGCCGCCCTCGTCCTCATCGTTTCCGGCGCCGCCAGCGCTGCCGATCTCACGGTCCGCATCGACGACGTGAAGTCCGCGCAAGGCAATATCATGGTCGCGCTCTATGATTCGGCCGACAGCTTCCTGAAGCGCCCAGCCAGGGCAACCCGGCAGGCCGCCGCGGCTGGCGCCATGGAGCTGGTGATCAAGGACTTGCCGGCGGGCGAATATGGCATTGCTCTATTTCACGATGCCAACAACAACGGCAGGATGGACAGCAACGCCATGGGCATTCCGTCCGAAGACGACGCGTTTAGCAACAATGCCCGTGGGAATATGGGGCCGCCGACATTCTCACAGGTAAAGTTCAGTCTGCCGGCCGCCGGCGCCACCGCCACCATCAGCCTGCGCTGAAGGAGCAGGCATGGACCGCCGCCACTTCATCGAAGCCGGGCTAGGCCTCGGCGCACTCGCGCTGGCCGGCAACGCGCGCGCCGACCAGGAAACCCGACGCCGCTTCCACGCCGCCCTGGCACGCGACCCGGCGCTGGCCGTGTACGCAGATACCGTCGGGAGCCAAGCCGGCGACGCGACGGTCAGTGGACGCCTTCCCGCCGATCTGCAGGGCAGCTTTTACCGCAATGGTCCTGGCCGCTTCGAACTGGGCGGCGAGCGCTACCACCACTGGTTCGACGGCGATGGTTTCGCCCAGCGCTGGACCATTGCTGGCGGCAAAGTCCGTCACCAGGGCCGCTTCGTCGAGACGCGGCGCTACCTGGATGAGACGCAGGCCGGGCAATTTCTCTACCCGTCCTTCGGCACCTGGGTCGCCCGCCGCGGATTTCGCGACAACGACAGCCTGAATGCGGCCAACACCAATCTGCTGCCCTTCAACGGCCGCGTATATGCGCTATGGGAAGGCGGTTCGGCCATCGAAGTCGACCCGGAGACGCTGGCCACCAAAGGCATCAAGACCTGGCGCGACGACCTGCGCGCCATGCCCTTCTCGGCCCATCCGAAATGCGATCCAGCGGGCGGAATGTGGAATTTCGGCGCCCTGCCCGGCTCCGGCCGGATCGCGCTCTACCAGATCGGCGCCGATGGCCAGGTCCTGCGTACCGCGCTGATCGACGTATCCGGGCAGGCCATGGTGCATGACTTCGTCGTCAGCGCCCGCCACCTCATCTTCCTGGTTCCGCCCTACGACCTGAAGCCCGGCAAGGACATGAGTTTCGTCGAACGGCACGCCTGGGCCGGCAGCGGACCGGCAGCGCGCCCGCTGCGCGCCGTGGTCGTGGCCAAGGACAGCCTGACGGTGCGCCACGTGTTCGAACTGCCGCCGCGCATGGTGTTCCACTTCGGAAATGCGTGGGAGGACGGCGCCTGCACCCGCTTCGACGCGGTGCTGCACGAAGGCGACGTCCTGGGCGAACTCGGCGACCTGATGGCCGGTGCACGCCAGACCCGCTCGCGCAGCGAAGCGGTGCAGATCTGCCTCGACCATGCGGCCGGCCAGGCCCGCATCAGCCGCCTGTTCGGCGCGAGTGAATTTCCGCGCGTGGCGCCACAGTCGGTTGGGAGCCGCCATCGCAAGCTGGTGCTGCTGGGTGGCGACGCGCTGCTGAACTCGGTGAACCTGGTCGATACCGATAGCGGCAAGGTAGATGCTTATCGCTTCGATGCCGGCTGGCAGGTCGAAGAACACGTGCTGGTGCCGCGCAACAATGCGCGCTCGGAGACCGATGGCTACCTGGTCGGCGTAGCCCAGGACCTGCGCCGGGGCGTAGGAGTATTGTGCGTATTCGATGCGGCACGGGTCAGTGCGGGGCCGCTGGCGCTGGCCCGGCTTCCCTATCGCACACCACACTGCTTTCATGGTAATTTCTTATCAGCATGATCAACGCCCGACCCGACCAGCGCTACGACATGGCGCGCGACCGCAACCATCCGCTGGAACTGATTCCCTGGTTCCGGCGCTGGCCGCCCTCGCTCGCGCGCGACGTCTTGTACACCGCGATCTGGAGCAGCATGCTGGCCCTGGTACTGACGGTGCTGCAGCGCTTCTTCGGCCGTGGGGACCTGCCTTTCGCGCGCCTGCTGCTCGTCACCCTGGTCATCAGCAACCTGATCGGCTTCATGATCCACGCAGCCCTGCAACTGCTGGAAAACCACCTGTCGCGCGCGAACATCTGGCTGTTCCGCTCTGCCCAGCTGCTGGCGATCGCTATCGCCAGCGTCATCGGCATTCCCTTGGGCAATGCGCTGTTCATCGGCACCAACCCGCTGCGCTTTTTCCAGCACAGCACGGCCCTGGTGTTCCTGCTGGCCTTCGCCCTGATCACCGCCGGCTTGATGATCCTGGTGCTGGCTGCCGGCGAGCGGCGCACCCGGCGCGAAGCGGAAACGGCGCGCCAGCAGGAGCAGATCGCGGCGGCCGGAAGGCTGGTGGCCGAAGCACGCCTGCGCGCGCTGCAGGCCCAGATCGAGCCGCACTTCCTGTACAACACGCTGGCCAATGTCGTCGGCCTGATCGACAGCCAGCCGGCCAAGGCGCGCCGCATGCTCGAGCGCTTCATCGACTACCTGCGCGCCAGCCTCTCGGCCAGCCGCGCCGAGCATGCAAGCCTGCGGGGTGAACTCGACCTGGCCGGCGCCTATCTCGACGTGCTCGGCGTGCGCCTGGAAAGCCGCCTGCGCTGGCGCTTCGAGATCGCTCCCGGGATCGACAGCCTGCCGGTCGCCCCGATGCTGCTGCAGCCGCTGGTCGAGAACGCGATCATGCACGGCATCGAGCCGAAGGTGGAAGGCGGAGAAGTCGTGCTGCGTGCCCGGTCGGACACTGGCCTGCTGTGCATCGACGTGTGCGACACCGGCCTTGGACTGCGCATGCTGCCTCCCCGTCCTGGGGGCGGCGTGGGCCTGTCCAACCTGCGCGAGCGCCTGCGTCAGCTGTACGGCCCCGCGGCCAGCCTGCAGCTCATCGAAAATCCTGCCGGCGGCGTCACCGCGCGCCTCCAGCTCCCCGTCATGGAACCATGAGCGACCATCCCCACGCCGTAATCGCGGACGACGAGCCGCATTTGCTCGACTACCTGGAGTCGCAGCTGGCCGCCGCCTGGCCCGAACTGCGCGTCACGCGCGCCGCCAATGGAGTGCAAGCCCTGGCGCTGATCGACGAGCTGGCGCCGCAAGTGGTGTTCCTCGATATCCAGATGCCCGGCCTGAACGGCATCGAGCTGGCGGCGCGCCTGTGTGCCGGCAGCAAGCCACCCCACGTGGTGTTCACCACGGCCTACGATCACTACACCCTGCAAGCCTTCGAGCATGCGGCTTTCGATTACCTGCTCAAGCCGATCGGGCTGGAGCGCCTGTCGCGCACGGTGGCGCGGCTCAAGGGCGCGCTGGCCACCCCCGCCCCGGCCTTGGGGGCCGACGCCCTACAGGCCCTGCTGCGCCAGCTGGGCGTGGCGGCGCCGGCCCCGCTGCAATGGATCCGCGCGGCCAAGGGCCAGGAGACGCGCTTGATCGCTATCGACGAAGTGATCTACTTCCAGAGCAACGACAAGTACACCAGCGTGTATCTGGCGGATGGCGAAAGCCTGATCCGCACGCCTTTGAGCAAGCTGAAGGAGCAGCTCGACCCGCAGCAGTTCTGGCAGATCCACCGCGGTGTGATCGTCGCGGCGCGCCATGTGGCCGGAACCCGGACCGACTTCCGCGGGCGCTTGCACGTGCGGCTCAAGGGGCGCGACGAACAGCTGGTGGTAAGCCGGAATTACGTGGACCTGTTCAGGCAGATGTAACCCCCGAGGGTCAGGTCTGACATTTGGACACGGGCTCAGCCTTGACATGCGGGTTTGCCGCATTCGTGCTGTTGAGGCCGTGTCCGTTTGTCAGACCTGACCCCGGTGGTAAAAAAAAAGCGGAACCGGCGAGGTTCCGCTTTTCATGCATGCCGAGGCAGATTACTTCTTGCGTGCCGGCGGCAGGTCGGTGCAGACGCCCTTGTAGGCTTCCGCCGCCATGCCGATCGATTCGCCCAGGGTCGGGTGCGGGTGGATGGTCTTGCCGATGTCCACGCCGTCCGCGCCCATCTCGATCGCCAGCGCCACTTCGCCGATCATGTCGCCGGCATTGGTGCCGACGATGGTGCCGCCGATGATGCGCTTGGTTTCCTTGTCGAACAGCAGCTTGGTGAAGCCCTCGTCGCGGCCGTTGGCGACTGCGCGGCCGCTGGCGTTCCACGGGAAGTGGCCCTTCTCCACGGCGATGCCCTTCTGCTTGGCTTCTTCCTCGGTCAGGCCGACCCACGCCACTTCCGGATCGGTGTAGGCCACCGACGGGATCACCTTGGCATCGAAATAGGCCTTCTCGCCGTGCGCCGCTTCGGCCGCCACGTGCGCCTCGTGCACCGCCTTGTGCGCCAGCATCGGCTGGCCCACCAGGTCGCCGATGGCGAAGATGTGCGGCACATTGGTGCGCATCTGGCCGTCCACGCCGATGAAGCCACGGTCGGTCACGGCCACGCCGGCCTTCTCGGCGGCGATCTTCTTGCCGTTCGGGCTGCGGCCGACGGCCACCAGCACCAGGTCGTACAGCTGCGGCTCGGGCGCGGTGGCGCCGGCTTCCGCCGCTTCGAACGAGACCTTGATCCCTTCCGGCAGCGCTTCCACGCCGACGGTCTTGGTCTTCAACATGATGTTGTCGAAGCGGTGCGCGTTGTACTTCTGCCAGACCTTGACGGCCTCGCGGTCGGCGCCCTGCATCAGGCCATCCATCATCTCGACCACGTCGATGCGTGCACCCAGGGTCGAGTACACGGTTGCCATTTCCAGGCCGATGATGCCGCCGCCGATGACCAGCATGCGCTTCGGCACCTGGCGCAGTTCCAGCGCGCCGGTCGAGTCGACGATGCGCGGATCTTCCGGCACGAAGGGCAGCTTCACCACCGCGGAACCGGCGGCGATGATCGCCTTGGCGAACTTGACGACCTTCTTCGAACCGTCGGCTGCAGTGACTTCGATGTGGTTCGGGCTGAGGAACTGGCCCACGCCCTGCACCACATTGACCTTGCGCGCCTTGGCCATGAAGTTCAGGCCGCCGGTCATCTTCTTGATCACGCCATCCTTGTAGGCGCGCAGCTTGTCGATGTCGACGTCAGGCTTGGCGAAGGAGACGCCCAGGTCGGCCATGTGTGCGGTCTCGTCCATGATGTGCGCCACGTGCAGCAGCGCCTTGGACGGGATGCAGCCCACGTTCAGGCAGACGCCGCCCAGGGTCGCGTACTTCTCGACCAGCACGGTGTTCATGCCCAGGTCGGCCGCGCGGAAGGCGGCCGAGTAGCCGCCAGGACCGGCGCCCAGCACCATCATTTCGCATTCGATGTCGACCGGGCCGCTGTAGCTGGCCGCGCCCGGCGCCGGAGCGGCGCTTGGCGTGGCGGCCGGCGCCGGGTGCGCCGGTGCATACGAGTCGGTCGGTGCCGCGGCAGCGGTCGGCGCTACGGCCTGCGCGCCGATCTGGGCTGCAGGCTTGGTGTCGGCGCTTGGTGCCGCCGGTGCAGCACCGGCGCCAGATTCCTCGACCATCAGCAGCAGCGAACCTTCGTTCACCTTGTCGCCGACCTTCACTTTGATTTCCTTGACCACGCCGGCGTTCGTCGACGGGATCTCCATGCTGGCCTTGTCCGACTCGACGGTCACCAGGGACTGGTCGACCTTGATGGTGTCGCCCGGCTTGACCAGCAGTTCGATGATCTCGACGTCCTTGAAGTCGCCGATGTTCGGTACTTTTACCTCAACAGTGCTCATTCGGCGCTCCTTACAGAAGGGTCTTGCGCAGGTCGGCCAGCACGTCCGCCAGGTAGGCGGCGAAGCGCGCGGCGCCGGCGCCGTCGATCACGCGGTGGTCGTAGGACAGCGACAGCGGCAGCATCAGGCGCGGCTGGAAGGTCGAACCGTCCCACACCGGCTTCATCGCCGACTTCGACAGGCCCAGGATCGCCACTTCCGGTGCATTGATGATCGGCGTGAAAGCCGTGCCACCGATGCCGCCCAGCGACGAGATGGTGAAGGTCGCGCCCTGCATCGCGGCCGGGCTCAGCTTGCCGTCGCGTGCCTGTGCGGAGAGCTCGCCCATTTCGACGGCGATCTGCGAGATGGTCTTCTTGTCGGCATCCTTCACGACCGGAACCACCAGGCCGTTCGGGGTGTCGGCCGCGAAGCCGATGTTGTAGTACTGCTTGACGATCAGGCTGGCGCCGTCTTCCGACAGCGACGAATTAAATTGCGGGAACTTCTTCAGTGCCGCAACCGAGGCCTTGATCACGAAGGCCAGCATGGTCAGCTTGACGGTCGACTTCTGCTTGGCCAGCGCGGCGTTCGAATCGACGCGGAACTGCTCCAGGTCGGTGACGTCGGCGTCCTCGAAGTGGGTCACGTGCGGGATCATGACCCAGTTGCGGTGCAGGTTCGGGCCGGAGATCTTCTTGATGCGCGGCAGGGCCACGGTTTCGGTCGGACCGAACTTCGAGAAGTCCAGCGACGGCCAGGCCAGCACTTCCATGCCGCCGCCGGAACCACCCTTCGACGGTGCTGCGGCGGTCGGGCCGGCAGCCATCACGCCCTTGACGAAGTTCTGCACGTCCTGCTGGGTGATGCGGCCTTTCGGGCCGGTGCCCGGCACGCGCGCCAGGTCCACGCCCAGTTCGCGGGCGAACTTGCGGATCGACGGCGAGGCGTGGGCTTTCGAGCCGGTCACGCCCTGGCTTGGGGTGGCTGCGGCAGGCGCCGGAGCGGCTGCTGCAGGAGCAGGCGCAGCTGCGGCGGCCGGCGCTGCAGCTGGTGCCGGGGCAGCGGCTGCAGGCGCGGCGGCCGGCGCGCCACCGGTCGCTTCGACCAGCAGCACCAGCGAACCCTTGGCGACCTTGTCGCCCACCTTGACCTTGATTTCCTTGACGGTGCCGGCGTGGCTGGACGGGATCTCCATGCTCGCCTTGTCCGATTCGACCGTGATCAGGGACTGGTCGACCTTGATCTGGTCGCCCGGCTTGACCATCAGTTCGATGACTTCGACTTCCTTGAAGTCGCCGATGTCCGGCACGGTCACTTCGACGATACCGCCCGATGCGGCAGGGGCAGCGGCCGGCGCCGGTGCGGCTTCGACGGCCGGTGCGGCGGCGGCAGGTGCCGGCGCGGCAGCTTCAGCGGCGGGCGCGGCGGCGGCGCCGCCGGCTTCTTCCAGCAGCAGCACCAGCGAACCTTCGGCAACCTTGTCGCCGACCTTGACCTTGATTTCTTTCACGACGCCGGCGTGGCTCGACGGGATTTCCATGCTGGCCTTGTCCGACTCGACGGTGACCAGCGACTGGTCAACCTTGATGGTGTCGCCCGGCTTGACCATCAGCTCGATGACTTCCACTTCCTTGAAGTCGCCGATATCGGGGACTTTGACTTCCACAATGCTCATAGTGTTAGCTCCAAATTATTCTTTGAGTTAGCGCCTGAACCGCCGCCCTGCAAGCGCAAGGGCGGCGGCTTCGAGCATTTACTGGGTCACAGGATTCGGCTTGTTCTGGTCGATGCCGTACTTCTGGATCGCCTGGCTCACGACGGCGCGGTCGATCTTGCCTTCGTCGGCCAGTGCGCGCAGCGACGCCACGGTGATGTAGTAACGGTTCACCTCGAAGAACTCGCGCAGCTTGACGCGCGAATCCGAGCGGCCGAAGCCGTCGGTGCCCAGCACCTTGTAGGTGCGGTCCTTCGGCATGAAGCCGCGGATCTGCTCGGCGAACAGGCGCATGTAGTCGGTGGTCGCGACGATCGGGCCGGCGGTGTTCTGCATCAGCGAGGTCACGTAGGGCACGCGCTGCTCGGCGTCCGGGTTCACCATGTTCCAGCGCTCGCAATCCTGGCCGTCTCTAGCCAGCAGCGTCAGCGACGGAGCCGACCACACGTCCGCATCGACGCCCCAGTCGTTCTTCAGCAGTTCTGCCGCGAAGATCGACTCGCGCAGGATGGTGCCGCAGCCGATCAGCTGGACGCGCTTGGCGCTGTCCTTGGCGCCTTCGATCGCAGCGCCTTCCTGCAGCAGGTACATGCCCTTCAGGATGCCCTCTTCCTGGCCCGGCTTCAGGCCCGGGTGGGCATAGTTCTCGTTCATGATGGTGATGTAATAGAACACATCTTCCTGCTCCTGCACCATGCGGCGCAGGCCGTCCTGGATGATCACCGCCACCTCATGGCCGAAGGTCGGGTCGTAAGGGATGCAGTTCGGGACCGTGGCCGCGATGATGTGGCTATGGCCGTCCTCGTGCTGCAGGCCTTCGCCGTTCAGCGTGGTGCGGCCGGCGGTGCCGCCCATCAGGAAGCCGCGCGCACGGATGTCGCCGGCCAGCCAGACCAGGTCGCCCACGCGCTGCATGCCGAACATCGAGTAGAAGGTGTAGAACGGGATCATGGTGCGGTTGTTCGACGAGTACGAGGTCGCCGCGGCGATCCACGAGCTCATGCCGCCCGCTTCGTTGATACCTTCCTGCAGGATCTGGCCGGCCTTGTCTTCACGGTAGTACATCACCTGGTCGCGGTCGACCGGCTCGTACAGCTGGCCCTGCTGGTTGAAGATGCCGATCTGGCGGAACAGGCCTTCCATGCCGAAGGTACGCGATTCGTCGACCAGGATCGGCACGATGCGCTGGCCGATGCTCGGGTCCTTCAGCAGGCTGGTGATGACGCGCACGTAGGACTGGGTGGTCGAGATCTCGCGGCCTTCCGCGGTCGGCTCGAGCACGGACTTGAAGGTCTCGAGTGCCGGCACCACCAGGTTTTCATCGGACTTGGCGCGGCGCTGCGGCAGGTAGCCGCCCAGGGCCTTGCGGCGCTCGTGCAGGTACTGCATTTCCGGCGCGTCGTCGGCCGGCTTGAAGAACGGGATCTCGGCCAGCTTGTCGTCCGGGATCGGGATGGCGAAGCGGTCGCGCATCTCGCGGATGGCGGCGTCGTCCAGCTTCTTGGTCTGGTGCGCGGTGTTGCGCGCCTCGCCCGACTTGCCCATGCCGAAGCCCTTGACGGTCTTCACCAGCAGCACGGTCGGGGTGCCCTTGTTCTCCTGGGCGTTCTTGAACGCGGCGTAGATCTTGTGCGGGTCGTGGCCGCCGCGGGTCAGGCGCCAGATGTCGTCGTCGCTCATGTTGGCGACCATCTTCAGCAGCTCCGGGTGCTTGCCGAAGAAGTGCTTGCGCACGTAGGCGCCGTCCTTGGCCTTGTAGTTCTGGTATTCGCCGTCGACGGTTTCCATCATCACGCGCTGCAGGATGCCGTCCTTGTCCTTCGACAGGAGCGCATCCCACTGCGAGCCCCAGATGACCTTGACCACGTTCCAGCCGGCGCCGCGGAAGTCGGCTTCCAGCTCCTGGATGATCTTGCCGTTGCCGCGCACCGGACCGTCCAGGCGCTGCAGGTTGCAGTTGACGACCATGACCAGGTTGTCGAGGCGCTCGCGCGCGGCCATGCCGATCGCGCCCATCGATTCCGGCTCGTCCATCTCGCCGTCGCCGCAGAAGACCCAGACCTTGCGGTTCTCGGTGTTGGCGATGCCGCGTGCGTGCAGGTACTTCAGGAAGCGCGCCTGGTAGATCGCCATCAGCGGGCCCAGGCCCATCGACACGGTCGGGAACTGCCAGAAGTCCGGCATCAGTTTCGGGTGCGGGTAGGACGACAGGCCCTTGCCGTCGACTTCGCGGCGGAAGTTCAGCAGCTGCTCTTCGGTGATGCGGCCTTCCAGGAAAGCGCGCGCGTAGATGCCGGGCGAGGAGTGGCCCTGGATGTACAGCAGGTCGCCGCCGTGCTCTTCGGTCGGGGCGTGCCAGAAGTGGTTGAAGCCGATGCCCAGCATGTTCGCCAGCGAGGCGAACGAGGAGATGTGGCCGCCCAGGTCGCCGTCGGCGCGGTTGGCCTTGACCACCATCGCCATCGCGTTCCAGCGCATCCACGAGCGCAGGCGCTCTTCGTATTCCAGGTTGCCCGGGCAGTTCACGTTCAGGTGGGCCGGGATGGTGTTGACGTAGGCGGTATTGCTGGAGAACGGGATGTGGGCGCCGCGGCGGCGCGCCAGGTCCACCATGCGCTCCATCAGGTAGTGGGCGCGCTCGGTGCCTTCATGTTCGATCACCGCCTCCAGCGCATCCAGCCATTCCTGGGTTTCGATGGTGTCGGGGTCGTTGGCAGCTTGTGCCGTCAACTGGTCGAGTTGAGCTGACATTAATGCGTCTCCTAAGAATTTGGCGCCCCGACCGATCCCTGTGAAATGGCTGGTGGCGTTTGGTGAAATTTCAAATATCTGAAAATAAACTCTTCGATTCTACCAGTGGGTTCTGTCTTTTTCAAATTGCGATATGTGATTTCATATAGTGAAATCGCATGCTGCGAGTGCACAATTTCCTCTAGTGAAGCTGCTTATCAAGCCTATAACGAAGCGCCGCGCCGATGCGCTGGACCCGGCTCCCCCTTTTGGCAGAAAGCCGCGAATACTCAGCGATTTGAGCGCCTAAATATGACAATGCCTGGAACGGTGCGGCGCGCGATACGGATGGCGGCCTTATAATTTCATTTTTGCCTAGCCGTGAGCCTACCCATGCCTGCCCAGAACATCGACGGAGTCCTCCTTTCCCAACAACTGCGCGGCGAGATCGCCCAGCGCGCCGCCAAACTCACCGCTAGCGGCCGACAGCCCGGCCTGGCGGTCATCCTGGTCGGCGAGGACCCGGCGAGCCACGTCTACGTGCGCAACAAGGTCAAGGCCTGCGGCGACGTGGGTTTCCACTCGGTGCTGGAAAAGTACGACGCCGACCTGAGCGAGCAGGCCCTGCTGGACCGCATCGCGGCCCTCAACGCTGACCCGAGCATCCACGGTATCCTGGTCCAGATGCCGCTGCCGAAGCACATCGATCCGAGCAAGGTCATCGAAGCGATCGCCACAAGCAAGGACGTCGACGGCTATTCGGTGCTGTCGGCCGGCGAACTGGTCGCCAACCTGCCGGGTTTCCGCCCCTGCACCCCGTATGGCTGCATGAAGCTGATCGAGACCACCGGCATCGACCTGCGCGGCAAGCACGCCGTCGTGATCGGCCGTTCGAACACCGTCGGCAAACCGATGGCCCTGCTGCTCTTGCAAGCCAACGCCACCGTCACCATCTGCCATAGCGCGACGCCGGACCTGGCCTACCATACCCGCCAGGCCGACGTGGTGGTGGCCGCCGTCGGCCGCCGCAACACCTTGACTGCAGACATGGTCAAGCCGGGCGCCGTCGTGATCGACGTCGGCATGAACCGCGACGACGCCGGTAAGCTGTGCGGAGATGTGGACTATGCCGGCGTGCGCGAAGTCGCTTCGCACATCACCCCGGTGCCGGGCGGCGTCGGTCCAATGACGATCACCATGCTGTTGATGAACACCGTGGAGTCCGCGGAACGCGTGCACTCCAGTAGCCAACACTGCCCCAGCCAGGCAACGGGAATGGAACCGAAGCCCGGCGTGGCCTGAATCTTAAAAGGAAAGCCATGACCATCGCTACCCGCAATCCCCTCCTCGATTTCTCGGGCCTGACCCGGTTCGACCTGGTCAAGCCGGAGCACGTGACGCCGGCCATCGAGCAACTCATCAAGGATGCGGCCGAGGTCGTGGCCAAACTGGAAGCGCCCGGCGACAGCGTGAGCTGGGACAGCTTCGTGGTACCGCTCGAGGAAGCCACCGAGCGCCTGGGCCGCGCCTGGGGCGTGGTCAACCACCTGAACCACGTGGCGGACACGCCCGAGCTGCGCGCCACCTACAACGAGAACCAGCCGAAGGTCATCGAGTTCTGGACTTCGATCGGCCAGAACGAGGCGCTGTTCGCCAAGTACAAGATGCTGCGCGCCAGCAGCGAGTACGACAGCCTGAGCCCGGCGCGCAAGCGCATCGTCGAGAACGCGCTGCGCGACTTCCGCCTGGGCGGCGCCGAACTGCCGGACGATAAAAAGGAACGCTTCGCCGAGATCCAGGAACAGCAGTCCGCGACCTCCACCCGCTTCTCGCAGAACGTGCTGGACGCCACCAACGACTACAAGCTGCTGGTCGAGAGCGAAGAAGAACTGTCGGGCATCCCGGACGACGTCAAGGCCGCCGCCCGCGCTTCGGCCGAAAAGGACGGCAAGGCCGGCTGGCAGTTCAGCCTGCACTTCCCGTCCTACTACCCGGTGCTGCAGTTCTGCGACAACCGCGCCTTGCGCGAAACCATCTACCGCGCCAGCAGCACCAAGGCCTCGGATGCCGGCACCATGTTCAGCAAGGCCTCCGAGTGGGACAACACCGCCAACATCGTCAAGCTGCTGCAGCTGCGCCATGAAGAAGCCCAGCTGCTGGAGTACGCCAACTTCGCCGAGGTCTCGCTGGTGCCGAAGATGGCCGAGAGCCCGCAGCACGTGGTCGAGTTCCTCGAAGACCTGGCCAAGCGCGCCCGTCCCTTCGCCGAGAGGGACCTGGAAGAGCTGCGCGCCTTCGCGCGCGACGAGCTGGGCATCATTGACCTGCAGTCCTGGGACGTGGCCTACGCCTCGGAAAAGCTGCGCGAGCAGCGCTATGCCTTCTCCGAGAAGGAAGTGAAGGAATACTTCCCGGAGCCGAAGGTCGTACAAGGCCTGTTCACGGTCATCCAGGAGCTGTTCAACGTGCAGATCAAGGCGGACGAGGCGCCGGTGTGGCATCCGGACGTGCGCTTCTTCCGCATCGAGCGCGACGGCCAGCTGGTCGGCCAGTTCTACCTCGACCTGTATGCCCGCGAAGGTAAGAACCAGGGCGCCTGGATGGATGACGCGCGCGGCCGTCGCCTGACCACCGGCGGCATCGTGCAGACCCCGATCGCCTACCTCACCTGCAACTTCACCCCGCCGGCCGTCGTGGACGGCAAGCGGCAGCCTTCGCTGTTCACGCATGACGAAGTCATCACCCTGTTCCACGAGTTCGGCCACGGCCTGCACCACATGCTGACCGAAGTCGAGGAGCTGTCGGTGTCGGGCATCTCGGGTGTGGAATGGGATGCGGTGGAGCTGCCGTCGCAGTTCATGGAAAACTTCTGCTGGGAGTGGGACAAGCTGCAGCAGATGACCGCGCACGTGAAAACCGGCGAGCCCCTGCCGCGCCAGCTGTACGACAAGATGCTGGCGGCGAAGAACTTCCAGTCCGGGATGATGACGCTACGCCAGGTCGAGTTCTCGCTGATCGACATGCACCTGCACTACGACTTCGACCCGCAAGCCGAGCGCACCGTGCAGCACCTGATCGACGACATCCGCAAGCAGTTCGCGGTGATGATCCCGCCGTCCTTCAACCGCTTCCAGCACTCCTTCGGCCACATCTTCTCGGGCGGCTATGCGGCCGGCTACTACAGCTACAAGTGGGCCGAGGTGCTGTCGGCCGACGCCTATGCGGCCTTTGAAGAGGCGCTGGAGTCGGGCCAGCTGCAGGAGACCGGCAAGCGCTTCCAGCAGGAGATCCTGGCGGTGGGCGGTTCGCGCCCGGCGCTGGAATCGTTCCGCGCCTTCCGCGGCCGCGAGCCTTCGATCGACGCCCTGCTGCGCCATAGCGGCATGATCCAGGCCGGCACTGTGCAGAGCGGCGCGAGCGCCTGATGTTCCAGGGGCGGCCTTGCCGCCCCATTTCTTTTACAAGCACATGACGCGTATCGACTTCCATACCAACATCCCCGACAAGCTGGCCTACGCCTGCCGCCTCGCCCGCAAGGCCTATGCCGCGAAGGCCAAGGTGGTGCTGCTGGCCGAGGACGCCGCGCAGGCCGAGGCGCTGAACGCGGCCCTGTGGACGGTATCGGATACCGACTTCATACCGCACGTGCCGGCCGGCGACCCATTGGCGAACGAAACGCCGGTCATCGTCACCTTTGATGAAAGCGTGGGGCTGCCCCATCATGAGATGCTGGTCAACCTCACCCGCCGCACGCCCGCTACACTGGAACAGTTTGCGCGCGTGTTCGAGATCATCTCGATCGACGAAGACGATGCCGCCGCCGGGCGCCGGCGCTACGTCGCCTACAAGAAGCAGAACTATCCCCTGACCCACTTCGTCGCAGGACAGTCATGAGCCAGAACGCCCCTTTCGACCCCAGCATCCCGGTACTGACCGAAGTCGTGGCCGAACCGGTCGCGCCCACGCCTGCCCCTGCCGCGGAGCCGGTCGCCGAACAGCTGGAACGCCGCGCCAACGAACGCTGGACCGGCGAGGAATGGAGCGTGCTGGAGCGCCGCGTCACCGAGCGCGTGCTGCAGCAACTGCAGGGCCGGGTCGACTTCGTGCTCGAGCAGCGCGTGCGCGACGCCATGGCCGACGCCATGCAGCGCACCCTGGAAAGCTTCACCGCCGACCTGCGCGCAGGGCTGCATGAAGCCTTGGGCGAGATCGTCAGCCGCGCGGTGGCGCAGGAAATCGACCATCTGAAAACGCTGGGTAAATAACCGGCCGGCCCACCCCCACGCCCCCGGTTTCCGGCGTACGACGCAGCCCGTCCGCTTCGGATAAGATTGCAGGCTCTGCAATTCACCATCCGGCCCTTGTGAATCGAAAGATCCTGATCGCGGCGCTTGCGGGCGCAGGCGTCGCCATTGCCGGCGCCGTCCTCTACTTCACCGATACCATCGAGCGCCAGCCGGGCGCGCTGGCCGTATTCACGCCGAAGGCGGCGAAGACGCTGCCCTTCTGGCCCGCCCGCGTCACCACGCTGGCCGGCGACGGCATTCCCGGCGCGGTCGACGGCCCCGCCGCGACCAGTCGCTTCGACGATCCCTTCGGCGTCGCCCTCGACAGCCACGGCAAGGTCTTTGTGACCGACGCCGGCAACAGCAACCGCATCCGCACGATCACGCCGGACGGCACCGTCGCCACCTTCGCCGGCGACAAGGAAGGCTTCGTCGACGGCAAAGGGACGGCGGCCGCCTTCCACACCCCGTCCGCGCTGGCCTTCGACCACGAGGGCAACCTCTACGTGGCCGACACCGGCAACCATGCCATCCGCAAGATCGCGAAAGACGGCACGGTGACCACGCTGGCCGGCAACGGTACGCGCGGCGAGCTGGATGGCATCGGCCGCGCCGCCCAGTTCAACGGCCCGGTCGGCCTGGCGGTGGACGATGCCGGCATCGTCTACGTGGCCGACACCTACAACGACCGCATCCGCCGCATCGGCCGCGACGGCACGGTGACGACCATCGCCGGCAGCGGCAAGCCGGGCCTGCTTGATGGCTTGGCGGCAGCGGCAAGCTTCGACACCCCGAGCGCCCTCGCGGTCACGACCAACGGCACGCTCTACGTGGCCGACACCGGCAACAACGCGATCCGCCGCATCGCGACCGACGGGTCGGTCACGACCATCGCCGCCCCGGCCGAGGGCGAGCGCCGTGCGCCGCTGCGCCGGCCGGTCGGGCTGGCGCTCACCCGCGACGGCTACCTGTACATTGCCGCCAGCTCGGGCGGGCGCATCCTGCAGCTCACCCCGGAAGGCGAATTCCGTCCGCTGCCGGACGCCGACGTGCCGGCCTCGAACGACGGCTTCGGCCCCGACGGTACGGTGCAGCTCTACGGCCCGCGCGGCATCGCGGTCGAGCGCGACGGCAGCCTGGTGGTGGCCGATGCCCAGGCCCACCGCCTGCACCGCCTTGCCAGCCCGCGTCCCGATGAAGCCGCGCCCGTCCGCCCGCAGCCGGTGGCGGTCGCGCGCAAGGAACCGATGCCCTGGCCGGTCGGCCCGCAGGACATGGTGCACGAGGTGGTCGGCGTGATGGGCGAGGTGCGCGGCAGCTACAACGGCGACAGCCGCGACCACTTCCACGCCGGCCTCGACGTGCGCGCCGACGTCGGCGCGAAGGTGCTGGCGGTATTCCCGTCCAAGGTATCGGACCCGTACGCCAACTGGGGCTTCGATTCGCTCAGCGAGGGCGTCAGCGTGGGGCCGCTCTCCTACATCCACATGCGCGTGGGCCGCGACACCCGCGGCCGGCCGCTCGATCCGCGTTTCCAGGTCATGCTGGGTGCGCGCGGCAAGGCCGAGCGCGTGCGCGTGCCGCGCGGCACCCGTTTCGCCGTGGGCGACCCGCTTGGCACCATCAATGCGATGGCCCACGTCCACCTCGACTACTACCAGGGCGGCGCAGTGGTCAATCCGCTCAGCCTTCCTTTCGTCGGCTTCACCGATACCGTCGCGCCGCGCATCAACAGCATCGCCCTGTTCGACAGTAGCGGCAAACGCCTGCGTCCGCCCGTGGGAACCCGCAAGAACCCGGTACTGGACAAGCGCTTGCGCGTGCCGCGCTCGCTGGGCGAGGTGAACATCGTGGTCGACGCCTACGACCAGGTGGACGGCAACCTGGCACGGCGCCGCCTGGGCCTGTACAAGCTCGGCTACCAGCTGCTGCGCGCCGACGGCACGCCCGTGCCCGGCCATGAGCGCCCCCTGATCACGCAGGTCTACGACCGCCTGCCGCGCAACCCGGACGCGGTCAAGGCCGTCTATGCGCCCAACAGCGGCATCACCGTGTACGGCAGCAAGGCCACCCAGTTCGCCTATGCGCTGCACAGCCGCCTGCGCGATGGCGAAGTCGAGACCGGCAGCTGGCAGCTCGGCGACGTCGCGCCGGGCGAATACATCCTGCGCATCTACGCGGCCGACTACGCCGGCCAGGTGGCGCTGGAAGGACGCGACCTGGCCCTCGTCATCGAGTAAACCTATACTGAAAATCGGGCCGCGGAACATTCACGCCGCGGCGACATCCGAGCAAGATGACGCTTGCTACAGGAGGTCATCATGGACCGATACGACGTACTCATCGCCGGCGCAGGCCCCACCGGCATGGTGCTGGCGCTCGCGCTGGCAAAACAGGGCATCCGGGTCTGCATCGTCGACCAGGCCGAGGGGCCGGGCACGACCTCGCGTGCGATGGCGGTGCAGGCGCGCACACTGGAGCTGTACCGGCCGCTCGGGCTGGCCGACGAGGTGGCCGCAGCCGGCCGCCCGAATCCCTGCATCAACCTGTGGGTGCGCGGCAAGCGCCGCGCCCAGCTGTCACTGCGCGACGCCGGCGCGCGCCTGACGCCCTACCCCTACGTGCTGATCTACCCGCAGGACGCGCACGAGCAGCTCCTGGTGCGCCACCTGGAGGCCGCCGGGGTCGCGATTCTCCGCCGCACCGAGCTGGCCGGATTCGAAGAGCAGCAAGACCACATCCTTGCCAGCCTGCGCCAGGCCGGCGGCGCAGACCTGCAGGTCGAGGCGCGCTACCTGGCCGGCTGCGACGGCGCCCGCTCCTTCGTGCGGCGCCAGCTCGGCACCGGCTTCGGCGGCGGCACCTACGACCACATCTTCTACGTCGCCGACGTGCAGTCGCGCGGCCAGGCCGCCAACGGCGAGATCCACCTGTCGCTCGAGACTTCGGACTTCGTCATCTTCCTCGGCTACGACGACCGGGGCCGCGGACGCCTGGTCGGCACGATACGTGATACAAGCGGCGACGAGCGTGGGAATGCGACCGATGCGGCCGGCGCCCTGAGCTTCAAGGACGTCAGCCACCGCGCCATGGCCAGCCTGGGACTGGAGGTCGACGAGGTGTACTGGTTCTCGACCTACCGCGTGCATCACCGGGTGAGCGACCACTACCGCAAGGGCCGCGCCTTCCTGCTGGGCGACGCCGCGCACGTGCACAGCCCGGCCGGCGGCCAGGGCATGAACACCGGGATCGGCGACGCCCTCAACCTGGCCTGGAAGCTGGCCGCGGTGGTACGCGGCGATGCGCCCGACAGCCTGCTCGACACCTACGAGAAGGAGCGCATCGCCTTTGCCCGCAAGCTGGTCGACACCACTGACCGCCTGTTCAGCTTCGTCACCGCGGAGAGCGGTTTCGCCGACTTCGTGCGCACCCGCATCGCGCCGACCTTCGCCAGCGCCGCCTACGGGGTCAAGCCAGTGCGCGAGATGATCTTCCGGATCCTGTCGCAGACCACGATCAGCTACCACGACAGCCCGCTGTCGAGCGGCGTGGCCGGCCGCGTGCATGGCGGCGACCGCCTGCCCTGGGTGGTGCGCGGGGAGGTCGACAATTACGCGCCGCCGGCCCGGATCGACTGGCAGGTGCACGTCTACGGCCAGGTCTACCCCGACCTTCGCGCCTGGTGCGACCGCCACGGCATGATCCTGCGCGAATTCGAATGGGGAGCGGAGCACGAACAGGCCGGCTTCTGCCGCAATGCCGGCTACCTGCTGCGGCCGGACGGCTACGTGGCGCTGTGCGACCCGGGCGCCTCGGCGCAGGCGCTGGAAGACTATTTCTGCGACCTCGACTACGGGCGCTTCCGCGTGTGCATGCCTAGACCGGCCGTTCTATGAGTTCCGCATAGTACTCAGGCTAGGAGTGAAATATGTAGACACAGATGTCTAGTTAATCTATTGTCGAGGCATTCCTCATCGCTCACGGAGTGCTTCGCATGCTGAAACGATTCGCCGCCGCCCTGCTGCTGGCCGCCGCCGCCCTGCCCGGCATGGCGGCCGACCTGCCCAACCATCCCTTCATCCACGTCAGTGCGACCGCCGACCAGTACATCATGCCCGACGTCGGCGAGATCGACATCGACATCGTGTCGCTCGAACCCGATGCCGACGCCGCCTGGAAGCTCGTCAACGACAGGTTGGAGGCCAGCCGCGCGCTGTTCGCCGAGAACGGCATCGCGCCGGAGGATGTGCTCGTGCAGGATATCGTGCGCCGCCCGCGCAAGGTCGAGGTCCTGCCCGAGGGCCAGCCGCTGCCGATGGAAACCCGGGTCTCCCTGCACGTCACCGTGCGCAACCTGGACGGGTGGACGCCCATCATGCGCGCCCTGCTCGTCATGAAGGACCTCGAATCGCTGGCGGTTTCCTTCAACCGCAGCGACCGCGAGAAGGTCGAATCGGACCTCCTCCAGCAGGCGATCGGCATGGCCAAACTCAAGGCGAAGGACATCGCGCGCGGCATCGGCGCCAAACTGGGAACGGCGACCGGCGTGTCGATCGGGCCGCTGAAGAACCTGTCGAATGCGATGGGCATGTCCAGCGATTCGAACGCACGCGGGGGCGGCGGTGGCCGGCGCAGCGCGCGCACGGAAATGGCGCTGGTGCAGGCGATCCGCTTGGCGCAGTCGGTCGACGTGATCTACCGGATCGGAGGCAAATAAACCGCGATAAATTCTTTTCGGCCGTCAGGATCTGGTGTAGCTTGTGCTGCGGAGCGTGTCTTTACAGGAGGCGGCACATGCAGCACAGGATCAGGCTCATCGTACTCACTGCCACACTGGCAGCTGCCGGCCCTGCCGGCGCCCAGCAGGTCGTGAAAATCGGCCACGTCGGCCCGGTTTCCGGTCCCAACGCCCACCTCGGCAAGGACAACGAGAACGCCGCGCGCATGGCGATCGACGAACTCAACGCCAAGGGGGTGGGCATCGGCGGCCACAAGGTCACCTGGCGGCTGCTGGCCGAGGACGACGGGAGCGACCCCAAGCAGGGAACGGCGGTGGCGCAGAAGCTGGTCGATGCGCGCGTCAACGGCATCGTCGGCCACCTGAATTCGGGCACCACGGTGCCGGCCTCGAAGATCTACCATGACGCCGGACTGGTGCAGATCTCCCCGGCCACCACCGCCACCCAGTACACGAAGCAGAAATTCCCGGGCGCCTTCCGCGTGGTCGCCAACGACGCCAAGCTGGGCGGCACGCTGGGCCGCTACGCGGTCGAGACCTTACAAGCCAAGAACATCGCCATCATCGACGACCGCACCACCTACGGCCAGGGCGTAGCCACCGAATTCGCGCGCGGCGCGAAAGGGCCGGGGGTGCGCGTGGTGGCCCGGGAATTCACCAGCGCCACCGCGACCGACTACACGGCCATCCTGACCAAGATCCGCGGCGCCAGGCCCGACCTGATCTTCTTCGGCGGCATGGATTCGGTGGCCGGGCCCATGCTCAAGCAGATGAAGACCCTCGGCATCACCGCCCGCTTCATGGGCGGCGACGGCATCTGCACCGAGGCGCTGGGGCGCCTGGCGGGCGACGCGATCGGCGAAGGCAAGGTGGTGTGCGCCGAGGCCGGCGGCGTGAAAGGCGCGCAGGAGGGGGCCATGGCCGACTTCCGCACGCGCTTTCGCCAGAAGACCGGCGCCGACGTGCAGCTCTATGCACCCTACGTGTACGACTCGGTGATGGTGATGGCGGCGGCCATGCAGGCCGCCAAGTCCGCCGAGCCGGCTAGGTACCTGCCCGAACTGAAGAAGATTCGCTACGAAGGCGTCACGGGAACGATCCAGTTCGACGACTTCGGGGATATCCGGAACGGTGCGCTGACGCTGTTCACCTACAAGGGCGGCAAGCGCAGCCGCATCGATGTGATCCGCTGAAAACAAAAAAGCGCGCCATGCTCACGCGGGCGCGCTTCTTCGTTGCCGGGACAGGCTTATTTGGTCGCCAGCACCCATTTCACCAGGCTGCGGGCTTCGGCCTCGCTCACCTGCGGATTGGCCGGCATCGGCACCGGACCCCAGACGCCCGCGCCGCCCTTCATCACTTTCTGCACCAGCTTGTCCTCGGCGCCTTTCTGGCCCTCGTATTTGGCAGCGACGTCCTTGTAGGACGGGCCAACCAGCTTGTTGGCTGCCGCGTGGCAAGCCATGCAATTCTTGGCCTTCGCCAGGTCGGCTTGTGCAAACGCGCCGCTGGACGCGAAGGCCGACATCACCACACACAACAACAACGAGCGTTTCATTTGTTTCTCCTGGTTTATAACGACTGCATTCTACCGTGGATTGGCCAAAGCTTCATGGGTCGATACACTCTGTAACGACCGTAACACCGGATGTTGACGAATTCCGACATGAGGGAAGATTTTTCCACACGGAAATAATTTTTCTTTGTAATATGCATGCCGAAGGAGTCATCCATGCCGCTCATCCTCTCCATCGTCGTCCTCTGCGGGCTGCGCTTTTTCGACGTCTGGCGTTTCGCCGACCTGTCGTGGTGGTATATCGTCGGCCTGATGGTGTTCGCCTTCGTCTGGTTCGAGTTCATCGAAAAGGCGCTCGGGCTCGACAAGAAAAAGGAACACAAGGTCCTGGACCATCACCGCGCGACCCGCGTGAAGCAGGCCTTCTCCAAACGCAGGAAGACCTGATACAGCAAGAGTCGGACCGGGTAGTGTGATATGTTTTGCATATCACCGACTCCAATCCATACACTGCGCGTATCAATGAACCTGGAACTCCGCCAGCTCCGCCATTTCGTCACGGTCGCCGAAGAACTGCACTTCGGCCGCGCCGCCGAGCGCCTGCACATGACGCAGCCGCCGCTCTCGCAAAGCATCGCCGGGCTGGAAGAGCTGCTCGGCGCCCCGCTGTTCCTGCGCAACCGCCGCCAGGTGGCGCTCACCGCCGCCGGCACCGCCCTGCTGCCCGAAGCGCGCCGCCTGCTCGGCGACGCCGGCGCCCTGCCCGACCTGGTGCGCCGGGTCGCCGAAGGCAGGGCCGGCCGCCTGACCCTCTCCTTCGTCTCGACCGCCGACTACAGCGTGCTGCCCGCCATCCTGCAGCGCTACCGCGCCGCGTTCCCGGACGTCCAGCTGGTGCTGCGCGAAGCGACGTCGGACGTGCAGGCCGATGAATTGCTGGACGGGCGGATCGACGCCGGTTTCGTGATTCCGCCGCTGCCGGGACAGGCGGGCACGACCCTCGACTACAGGAAAGTGCTGGAAGAGCCGCTGATCCTGTGCGCGCCCGCCGGGCTGGATGCGCTCAAGGGTAGCGGACCGGTACGCCTGCGCGACCTGCCGTCGCTGCCGCTGGTGATCTTCCCGCGCGCCGCCGCGCCCGCCCTGTACGACGCCATCCTGTCGTGCTTCCGCGCGGCCGGCATCACCCCCGTCATCGGGCAGGAAGCGCTGCAGATGCAGACCATCGTCAGCCTGGTCTCCGGCGGCATGGGATTGGCACTTGTGCCACAATCCGTGTCGAACCTGATGCGCGCGGGCGTAGAATACCGTGCCCTGGCCGACCCGACGCCGCTGGCCGAAACGGGCCTGGCCTGGCGCCGCGACAGCGCCTCGCCCGTGCTCAGGGGCTTCCTGGATTTAATCGAGAAAGAGTAAAACGATGCTAGTACACCCGCAGCCGGATCCCATCGCCTTCGCCATCGGACCGGTGCAGATCCACTGGTACGGCCTGATGTACGTGGTGGCCTTCGCCCTGTTCCTGATCCTGGGCCGCGTGCGCATCCGCCAGCCCCACATCGCCGCGCAGGGCTGGAAAGCCGAGGACCTGGACGACATGCTGTTCTACGGCATGCTCGGCGTGGTGCTGGGCGGGCGCCTGGGCGAAGTGCTGTTCTACCAGCCGCTCTACTTCCTCCAGCATCCGCTCGAGATCTTCATGGTCTGGCGCGGCGGCATGTCCTTCCACGGCGGCTTCCTGGGCGTCCTGATCGCCATGGCGCTGTGGGCCCGCAAGAGCAAGCGCAACCTGCTCGACGTCTACGACTTCATCGCGCCGATGGTGCCGCTCGGGTACGCCGCCGGCCGCCTGGGCAACTTCATCAACGCCGAGCTGCCGGGCCGCCTGGCCGACCCCAGCCTGCCCTGGGCCATGCTGTGGCCGGGCGTCGAAGGCCCGCGCCATCCGTCGCCGCTGTACCAGATGCTGCTCGACGGGATCGTCGTGTTCCTGATCCTGTGGCCGTATGCGCGCAAGCAGCGCCCGCGCCTGGCGGTGGGCGCCATGTTCACCCTGCTGTATGGCTGCGCGCGCTTCATCACCGAGTATTTCCGCGTGCCGGACTGGGAAACCACGGTGCTCGGCATGCCGATCACCTCGGGCCAGGTGCTGTCGCTGCCGATGATCATCGGCGCCCTCGTGATGCTGGCCTGGGCTTATCGCCAGCCCAACGGGCGCGCGGCGCACGCCTAAGCTACTGTTCCTTCAGGCGGGCGTGAGCGCCCGCTGCAGGTCTTCCAGCGTGGCCGGCTTGGTCAGGTGCAGGTCGAAGCCGGCGCCGAGTGCCTGGGCTACGTCGGCGCGCTGGCCGTAGCCGGTCAGCGCCACCAGCCGCAGCGCCGGCGCCGCAGCGCGCAGCAGCGCCGCCAGCGCGTAGCCATCCATGTCGGGCAGGCCGATGTCGAGGATCGCGACGTCCGGCGCCTGCTTGTGCACCTCCTCCGCCGCAGCCGCCGCCGTACCCGCGATGCGCACCGTGTGCCCGAGGTAGTCGAGCACCGCGGCGGTCGCCCGCAGCGCGTCCAGGTTGTCGTCGACCACCAGCACGTCGAGCAGGCCCGCGTGCGCCGCGCCGGGCGCTTCCGCTTCCTTCGATGGCGCCGCACCGAGCGGCAGCAGCACTTCGAAGCGGCTGCCCTTGCCCGGGCCCTCGCTGTGGGCCGACACCACTCCCCCGTGCAGCTCGACGATGCGGCGCACGATCGCCAAGCCCAGCCCGAGTCCGCCTGCATGGCGCGCCAGCGGCTGCCTGGCCTGGAAGAAGGGATCGAACACGCGCTCCAGCATCTCCCGGTCCATGCCGACGCCGTCGTCGCTCACCGCCAGGCGTGCCTGGCCTTCCTCGACCAGTAGCCGGACGCCGGTCATGCCCTTGCCGAAGCGCGCCGCGTTGGTCAAGAGGTTGTTCAGCACCTGCGTCAGGCGGCTCTCGTCGCCCAGCACCCAGGCCTCGACCGGCGCGTGCGCCTCGATGGCGCGCCCCGGCGCTGCCGGGAAGGAAGCCGTCACGTGGCGCACCAGCTCGGCCAGGTTAATCGGGCGCAGGTCGATGCGCAGCTTGCCGCTGGTGATGCGCGAGACGTCGAGCAGGTCGTCGACCAGGCGCTTGAGGTGATTCGTCTGGCGCCGCAGGATGGCGCGCTCGCGCTGGTTCGACGCCTCGTTGCGCAGGTCCATCAGGTCGAGCGAGGCGACGATCGGGCTGAGCGGATTGCGCAGCTCGTGGCCGAGCATGGCCAGGAATTCGTCCTTCACGCGCGAAGCGCTGCGGCTGTCGTCCAGCGCGCGCTCGAGCGATGCCAGCAACTGCGAGCGTTCGGCCTCGTGGGCGTCGCGCAAGGCCGCGGCGGCCATCAGCGCGCGTCCGGTCTCGTCGATCTCGCTGATGCGCGAGGGCGGGACCGACACCGGCAGCCCGGCGCCCAGCGCGGCGCCGCCGCGTTGCAGGCTGTGGAAGGCGCGCACGATGCGGTGCGACAGCAGGCTGGCGAGCAGCATGCAGGCCAGCAGCGACGCCGCCAGGCCGGCCGCGTACAGGGCGATGCCCTGCATCGACGCCGGCGCCAGCGCCGAGGGCGGCACGCCGATCGCCACTGCCCAGCCGTAGCGCGAGCGGGTGAAGGCCGACATCACCGGCGCGCCTTCCAGCGTGACGGTTTCGCCCACCGCCTCCTGCCTGGGGTCTTGCATGAGTTTCACCAGCGAGGCGCTGGGCGGACCGCCGACCGTGTGCCGGTGCTCCTTCGAGCGGGCGACGATGGCACCGCCGCCATCCATGATCGAGATCACCGAATTGCCCGGCACCTTCTGGCGCTCCAGCACGCGCAGCATGCGGCCGGGCTGGATCACCGCGCTCAGGACGTAGCGGCGCCCCGCGTCATCGAGAACCGGAATGCGCACCGGGAAGGCGGCGCGGCCGCCCTTGCCGAGCGCGACCCGGCCGGCCAGCGGCTGGCCGCTGTCGGCCGCCTGGCGCAGGCTGGCGGGGTCGGCGATGATGCCGCCCGGCCCGCCGAAGGGCGCATTGCTGCGAAACAGGATGGCGCCGCTGGCGTCGGTCAGGATCACGGCCAGCCATTCCGGCTGGGCCGCCACGTGCTTGCGGGCGATCCCGTGGACGGCGCGCAGGTCGCCGGCAGCCATCGCCGGGGAGCGCGCCATGCCGGCCAGGGCCGCCACCGCGCCATCGAGCTCGGCGTCGACGGCGCTCGACAGCGCACGCGCCAGGTCGAGCAGGTGGCGCTGCTGCTCGCGCTGCTGGTATTCGCTGACGAGGTGCAGGCCCCACACGCCCAGCAGCGCCAGCGGCAGCAGGCCAAGGGCGGTGAGCAGCACCAGCAGGCGCCGGAGCGAAACGGTGGAGCCCTGGCGCAGCAGCATGGGATCGGCCTATGTCGGAAACGGACATTATAGGCACAATGCCGGCACGCCCCCGGGAAACGGCCGGGGCCGGCTGTTACTCGAAATCTTCGGCCAGGTTCTTCCAGCCGCGGCTCTTGGCGAAGGCGGTGAATTCCTCGGGCGCCTCGAGCACGATCAGCTTGCTCTCCTGCAGGCCGGGATCGCTGTGGCCGAAGTCCGGCCCTTTATAGCCGAGCGTGCGCAGGCGCTCGATGATCTGGCGCACCAGCACCGTGTCCTTGTAGGCGCCGGGCTCGAGCCTGGCCTTGAAGTCGACGTACACGTCGATGATCCCGTAGCCCTCGTCGAAGATGCGGATCGCCTTGACGTCGAGGGTACGGCCGTTGCCGTCCTTGGCCTGGAAGGGGCCGGACAGCTCGATGTCGGAATCAGTAGTCATGGTTCCAGCATACCACCGCCCGGCCCCGGGCGCGTGCGTGTTGGCTTTTCGGTCATAATGCCGAGGATGCCAATCGGGGAGAACAAGCAGGACATGGAACGGCCGGGACGCGCGCGGCGCAATCGATGGTGGCTGGCGCTGGCTGGGCTGGCGCTGCTGGCGCTCGCCGCGTTCTTCTTCATGTGGCGCCCCGCCCTGCCCGCGCAGGCGGCGCCGGCCCGCGTCGACACGGCGCTGGTGGCGCGCGGCGCCAATTTGTCGAAGCTGGGCATGTGCGCGGCCTGCCACACGGTCGACCCGAGCAAACCCTTCGCCGGCGGGCTGGCAGTGAAGACGCCCTTCGGCAACGTCCACAGCACCAACATCACCCCGCACGCAAGCACCGGCATCGGCGCCTGGAGCTTCGAGGCCTTCGAGCGCGCGATGCGCCAGGGCGTCTCGCGCGACGGCCGCCTGCTCTACCCCGCCTTCCCCTACAACCATTACACGAAACTGGCGCCGGACGACATGCGCGCCCTGTACGCCTACTTCATGACGCGCCCGGCCCTGGCCGCCCCGGCGCGCGCGAACCAGATGACCTTCCCCTTCGGTTTCCGTCCCCTGGTCGCCTTCTGGAACCTGCTCTACCTCGACGAATCGCCCTGGGAGCTCGATGCGCGCCAGCCGGCCGACTGGAACCGTGGCGCCTACGTCGCCAATGTGCTGGCCCACTGCAGCGCATGCCACACGCCGCGCACCCTGCTCGGCGGGCCGGACCTGAAGCGCCGCTTCGACGGCGGCGAGGCCGGCGGCTGGTACGCCCCGGCGCTCAATGGCAAGTCGCCCTCGCCCTTGCCGTGGACCCAAGAGCACCTGGAGGAATACCTGCGCACCGGCATCGCGCCCGAACACGCCGTGGCGGGCGGGCCGATGCAGGACGTGGTGGTCAACCTTGGCCAGGCCGATGCCGCGGACGTCGCCGCCCTCGCCACCTACATCCACGGTTACCTGAAACAGGCGCCGGCGCGCGCGACGCCCGCGCAGCAGGCCGGTCCGCTGCCCGCGCCGTCGGACAAGGATCCCGAGCTGGCGCGCATGCGCCTCGGCTACGACACCTACGTGATGGCCTGCGCCAGCTGCCACGATGCGGGGCGCAACGCCAGCTCCGGCGCCGCCCTGCAGCTGCAGAAGGCGGTGGCCCTGTACGACCCGGACCCGCGCAGCCTGATCCGCATCATCCGCGAAGGCATCGTGCCGCCCGAAGGGGAACCGGGGCGCTGGATGCCCGGCTTCGCCACCCTGCTGGGCGACGAGCAGGTGACGGCGCTGGCCGCCTACCTGCGTCGTTATGGCGCAGGGGCCGAGCCCTGGGCCGACCTGGACGACACCGTGAAGAAGACGAGACAGCCATGACCACCTTCAAGCTGCAGGTTAACGGCAAGCCGCAGGAAGTCGACGTCGACGCCGACACGCCGCTGCTCTACGTGCTGCGCAACGACCTGAAACTCAACGGCGCCAAGTTCGGCTGCGGCCTGGGGCAGTGCGGCTCCTGCACCGTGATGCTCGATAAGGAACCCGTGATGTCCTGCCTGCTGCCGGTGTCGATGGTGGGCAGCCGCGCCGTGCGCACGGTGGAATCGGGCGGCACGCGCTGGGTGCCGGCCGTGGTGCTGCAGCAGGCCTTCGTCGAGGAGCAGGCGGCGCAGTGCGGCTACTGCATCGCCGGCATGATCATGCGCGCCACCGCCCTGTTCGAGCAAGTGGCCTCGCCCACCGATGCCCAGATCAAGGCCTGGATGCAGCCGAATCTGTGCCGCTGCGGCACCCACCTGCGCATCCTGCGCGCGGTGCGCCGCGCCGCCGACGTGCTCAAGGCCCAGCCGATCCGGAACTACTGATGAACGATTCCCCCAAGCGCCCCGGCCGCCGCCGCTTCCTCGCAAGCGGCGGCGCCCTGACGCTTTCCTTCGCGCTGCCGCTGCGCGCCGCGCCCGGCGCCCTACCCGGCAGCCTGGAACGCGAACCCTGGCTCGACGCCTGGATCCGCGTGGGCGGCGACAACCGCGTGAGCATCTTCACCGGCAAGGTGGAGCTGGGCCAGGGCATCAAGACCGCCCTGCTGCAGGTGGCCGCGCACGAACTGCAGATCGATCCCGGACGCCTGGTGCTGGAAACCGCCGACACAGATCGCTCGCCCGACGAAGGCTATACGGCGGGCAGCCACTCGATGCAGGACAGCGCCACCGCCATCCGCCATGCGGCGGCGCAGGTGCGTGCGCTGCTGCAGGAAAAGGCGGCCGCCCACTTCAAGGTACCCGCCGCCACGCTGGCGCAGGACAACAGCGTGTTCCGCACGCCCGACGGACGGCGCGTGAGCTTCAGCGAACTGGTGGCCGGCGGCGAGCAGCACGTGCGCGCCACCAATGCCCTGCCGCCGCGCACGCCGAACGCGCGGCGCCTCATCGGGGTGACGCTGCCGCGGGTCGACATCCCCGGCAAGCTCAAGGGCCATGTCGCCTACGTGCAGGACCTGCGCCTGCCCGCCATGATGCATGGCCGCGTGGTGCGCCCGCCCTCCCCGAGCGCGCGCCTGGTCTCGGTGGACAAGGCGGCGGTGGCGCACCTAGCGGGCGTGCTCGAAGTCGTGCAGGACGGGCGCTTCCTGGCCGTGATCGCGGACGAGGAGTACCGCGCGGTGAAGGCGGCCAAGGCGCTGGCGCGCGCCGCGCGCTGGGAGGTGCCGGCCAGCTTGCCGGCCGGCCGCGACCTGGCCGCGCTGGTGCGCAGCCTGCCCGCGACGGCGGAGCAGGTGCTGGCCCAGGGCAAGCCGGGGACGCCCGGCAAGACGCTGCGGGCCAGCTACACCCGCCCCTTCCAGCTGCATGCCTCGATCGGCCCCTCGTGCGCGATCGCGCTGCTGGACGAAGGCCGCTACACGGTGTGGACCCATACGCAGGGCGTGTTCCCGCTGCGCCGCGCCCTGGCCGAACTGCTCGGCGCGCCCGAGCAAGCGGTGCGCTGCATCCATGCCGAGGGCTCCGGCTGCTACGGCCACAATGGCGCCGACGACGTCGCCGCCGACGCGGCGCTGATGGCGCGCGCCTTCCCCGGCATCCCAATCCGGGTACAGTGGATGCGCGAGGACGAACATGCGTGGGAACCCTTCGGGCCGGCGATGGTGGCGGACGTCGCGGCCACGCTCGACGCGAGCGGCAGGATCGTCGACTGGCAGTACGAGGTCTGGAGCCAGTCGCACAACACCCGGCCCGGCAAGGCCGGCAACCTGCTGGCCGCCACCCTGCTGGCCAAACCCTTCACGCCGCCCACGCCGAAGCCGATTCCGCAACCCCAGGGCAGCGGCGACCGCAATGCCATTCCGTACTACGTGCTGCCGAACGCGCGCGTGACCCACCGCTTCCAGCCGGCCGGGCCCTTCCGCACCTCGGCGGTACGTTCCTTGGGCGCCTACTGCAACGTGTTCGCGATCGAGAGCTTCATGGACGAGCTGGCGCGGGCGGCCGGCCTGGACCCGGTGGCCTTCCGCCTGCGCCACCTGGCGGACCCGCGCGCCATCGAGGTGGTCAAGCTGGCGGCGGCCAAGTTCGGCTGGGACGGCTACAAGAGAAGCCCCCGGCGCGGGCGCGGCTTCGCATTCGCCCGCTACAAGAACCTGGCGGCCTACTGCGCCGTCGCGCTGGAAGTCGAGGTGGCGCTGGACACCGGTTTTGTCCGCATCGTGCGCGCCGACGCCGCCGTCGACTGCGGCGAAGTGGTGAGTCCCGACGGGGTGCGCAACCAGATCGAAGGCGGCATCGTCCAATCAAGCAGCTGGACCCTGCTGGAGCAGGTGCGCTTCGACGCCAGCCAGGTGCTCAGCCAGGACTGGGCCGGCTATCCGATCCTGCGCTTCAACGGGGTGCCGGACAAGGTCCACGTGCACCTGCTGGATCGTCCGGGCCAGCCCTTCCTCGGCACCGGCGAGGCGGCCCAGGGGCCGGCCGCGGCGGCGCTGGCCAATGCGGTGGCCGACGCCTGCGGCAGGCGCGTGCGCGATCTGCCGCTCAATCGCGAGCGCATGCGCAAGTTGGTTACGGGTTGACGGCCTTCCAGAACATGTAGGCCGCAAGCAGGTACAGGATCACCGCGAACACCTTCTGCAGCTGGCGCACCGGCATCTTGTGCGCGGTGCGCGCGCCGACCGGCGCCATGCTGACGCTGGCCAGCACGATGATGGCCAGCGCCGGCAGGTAGATGAAGCCGAGCGAATACGCCGGCAGCCCCGGTTCGCCCCAGCCGAACCAGATGTTCGAAAGGGTTCCGGAGAGCGCGATCGGAAAGCCCAGCGCCGCGCTGGTGGCCACCGCATTGTGGATGCGCACGCCGCACCAGGTCATGAAGGGCACCGACACGAAGCCGCCGCCGGCGCCGACGATGCCCGACAAGGTGCCGATCAGGCCACCGGTGGCGAACATGCCCGGCGCGCCCGGCAGCGCACGCGACGCGGCGGGCTTTTTACCGATCAGCATTTGGGTGGCCGAGAAGGCGACGAACACGCCGAAGAAGGCTGCCAGCACCGTGGAATCCATCTGCTTGCCGATCCAGGGTCCGATCCAGGAACCGATCAGGATGCCCGGCGCCAGCAGCTTCACCACCGGCCACAGGACCGCGCCATGCTTGTGGTGGGCGCGCACCGAGGACAGGGAGGTGAACAGGATGGTGGCAAGCGAGGTGGCGATCGCCATATGGATGGTCAGCTCGGGGCTGATGCCGCGCGCGGTGAAGATCATCGTGATGAAGGGGACCAGCACCATGCCGCCGCCGATGCCGAGCAGCCCGGCCGCGAAGCCGCCGAAGGTGCCCATCGCCAGCAGCGCCAGGATCAGGGTGAGGTCCATCAGCGCTTCCCTTCCTTGTTTTCCCTGACCAGGGCGACGATGGCGTTCCACTCGGCCGCCGTTACCGGCGACACCGACAGCCGGCTGCCCTTCTGCAGCAGCACCATGTCTTCCAACGCCGGGATGCTACGCATCTCCGTCAGCGGAAGATAGCGCCCCGCTTCCACCGCACGCACGTCGACCGAGATCCAGCGCGGATTTTCCTGGGTGGCCTTGGGGTCGTGGTAGGGAGAGGACGGGTCGAACTGGGTCGCATCCGGATACGGACCGCTCGCCACCTCGGCGATGCCGGCCACGCCGGGCAGCGCGCAGCTGGAGTGGTAGAACAGGACGCCGTCGCCGACCGACATGGCGTCGCGCAGAAAATTGCGCGCCTGGTAGTTACGTACGCCGTACCAGGACACGGTTTTCTCCGGCGCGGCCAGCACGTCGTCGAAACTGACGTCGTCCGGCTCCGATTTCATCAACCAGTAACGCATGCAATCTCCATCGAAAAAAAAAGCGGCTGCGTACCGAAGTGCGCAACCGCTCGTGTGTGTAGCCCCGCCTGTGTCGTTATTGCCGGCATCCCGAACCAAAAGGCTCAAGGTGGTCGCAGTCAGCTCAATTTCGGGTTCGTCAGACTAGTGACGCTCGCGCCCACCAAGCATGTCCCACAACCTATGCGAAAGAATGGTTCAAGGAATATATGACAAATCTCGAACACCGCAGGGTAGAGCGCAGTTTACTCTGTTGGCCGAGCATGTCAACCGAATCCGAACCTCAGGAGAGATTTTCCTGCGGCGCCAGGGCCTGGTCCAGCACCGTGTGCATCGCCTCGAGCTTCTGCTTGACTTCCAGGATCGACATGTCGGACAGCGGGCCCTGGGGCGATTTGACCGACAGGAATTCGGCCGCCACGCTGAGCGCCGCCATGACGGCGATGCGGTCGGTGCCCCTGACCTTGCCCGAGTCGCGCAGCGCGCACATCTTGCCGTCCAGGTAGCTGACCGCTTCGCGCAGGGTGCGCTCTTCGCCTTCGCGGCAGGCCAGGCGGTAGGACTGGCCCATGATGGTGCAATCGAGATGGATCATTGGTTGGCCTCGTTCGGCGCGCCGGCCTCAGGACCGGCATCGGCTGCATCGTCCGCTTCGCCTTCCGGCGCGGGCAACTGCTCGAGCAGCGCCTCGACGCGGCGTTGCGCCTCGATCAGCCGCTCCTTGAACGCGATGTTCTCGGCGCTCAGCAGGTGGTTGGCCTGGCGCAGCAGGTAGTTCTCGGCGCGCAGCGACTGGGTCAGCTGGGCGAGCCGGTCGATCTTGTCGGAGAGGTCTTGAAATTCGGAAATCATTCGACACTATAGGACTGAGATGGTTTTTCCGTCAACCGAATCGCGCCCCCATTCAGGAGGGAAGCGCTCGGGGCCATAGCATACAGCATCCGTGCGGCGTCCCGGCGCTATCCGGTGTACCCTGCCCGGCCATTGCTCGAATGCCACCGCCGACAGTGTACAACCCATCTATTGGATTGTGTTTTCGCAAAAAAGTCGGTTCGATCCCACACATTCCCGCTTGAAATGGGGTGTTATCGTCCCTATAATCACCTTCGTGTTAGCACTCGGCAGCCTAGAGTGCTAACAAACCGAAGCACAAATTTCCCAGCCGCCACCACCGTATGGCGGCTTTGAACAGCTAGTCAAACCACTGAAAAATAAGGAGTTTTGCATGAACCTTCGTCCTCTGCACGATCGCGTAATCGTGAAGCGTCTCGACCAGGAGACCAAGACTGCATCCGGCCTGATCATCCCTGATGCGGCCGCCGAGAAGCCGGACCAGGGCGAGATCCTGGCTGTCGGCAACGGCAAGGTGCAGGAAAATGGCCAGGTTCGTCCGCTGGAAGTGAAGGTCGGTGACCGCGTCCTGTTCGGCAAGTACTCGGGCCAGGCCGTCAAGGTCGATGGCCAGGAACTGCTGGTCATGCGCGAAGAAGACATCATGGCCGTCGTGGCCCAGTAATTGGTCAAACCCGCATTCCTCCTGTAATACACATTCACGAATTCATTCGGAGAACAAGAAATGGCAGCTAAAGAAGTAATTTTCGGCGACGCAGCGCGCGCCAAGATGGTTGAAGGCGTCAACATCCTCGCCAACGCAGTCAAGGTCACCCTGGGCCCGAAAGGCCGCAACGTGGTGCTGGAGCGCTCGTTCGGCGCCCCGACCGTCACCAAGGACGGCGTCTCGGTCGCGAAAGAGATCGAACTGAAGGACAAGCTGCAGAACATGGGCGCGCAGATGGTCAAGGAAGTCGCGTCGAAGACCAGCGACAACGCCGGTGACGGCACCACCACCGCGACCGTGCTGGCACAGGCGATCGTCCGCGAAGGCATGAAGTTCGTTGCCGCCGGCATGAACCCGATGGACCTGAAGCGCGGCATCGACAAGGCCGTCGCCGCCACCGTCGAAGAACTGAAGAAGATCGCCAAGCCGACCACCACCTCGAAAGAGATCGCCCAGGTCGGCGCCATCTCGGCCAACTCGGAAACCTCGATCGGCGAGCGCATCGCCGAGGCGATGGAAAAAGTCGGCAAGGAAGGCGTCATCACCGTCGAAGACGGCAAGTCGCTGAACGACGAGCTGGACATCGTGGAAGGCATGCAGTTCGACCGCGGCTACCTGTCGCCGTACTTCATCAACAACCCGGACAAGCAAGTCGCCGTTCACGAGAACCCGTTCATCCTGCTGTGCGACAAGAAGATCTCGAACATCCGTGACCTGCTGCCGGTGCTGGAGCAAGTGGCGAAAGCCGGCCGTCCGCTGGTGATCGTCGCCGAAGACATCGAAGGCGAAGCGCTGGCGACCCTGGTGGTCAACAACATCCGTGGCATCCTGAAGACCGTCGCCGTCAAGGCTCCGGGCTTCGGCGATCGCCGCAAGGCCATGCTGGAAGACATCGCCATCCTGACCGGCGGCCAGGTGATCGCCGAAGAAGTCGGCCTGACCCTGGAAAAGGTCACGCTGCAGGAACTGGGCCAGGCCAAGCGCGTCGAAGTGGGCAAGGAAAACACCATCATCATCGACGGCGCCGGCGCCGCTGAAGCGATCGAAGCACGCGTCAAGATGGTCCGCGTCCAGATCGAAGAAGCGACCTCGGACTACGACCGCGAAAAACTGCAAGAGCGCGTGGCCAAGCTGGCCGGCGGCGTTGCCGTGATCCGCGTCGGTGCAGCCACCGAAGTCGAGATGAAAGAGAAGAAGGCACGCGTGGAAGACGCGCTGCACGCTACCCGCGCTGCCGTGGAAGAAGGCATCGTCCCGGGCGGCGGCGTGGCCCTGCTGCGCGCACGTTCGAACATTGACATCAAGGGCGACAACCCTGACCAGGACGCAGGCATCAAGATCGTCCTGCGCGCCATGGAAGAGCCGCTGCGCATGATCGTCCAGAACGCCGGCGACGAGCCGTCGGTCGTGGTGGCAGCCGTCATCGCCGGCACCGGCAACTACGGCTACAACGCCGCCAACGGCACCTACGGCGACATGGTCGAAATGGGCGTGCTGGATCCGGCCAAGGTCACCCGCTCGGCACTGCAGAACGCAGCGTCGATCGCCGGCCTGATGCTGACCACCGACTGCATGGTCTCGGAAGTCGTTGAAGACAAGCCGGCCGGCGGCATGGGCGGCATGGGCGGTATGGGTGGCATGGGCGGCATGGACGGCATGATGTAATCATCCGGCCCACCAGCCAGAAAGCCTGCAGGGTTCGCGCCTTGCAGGCTTTTTTACTTTGGCAGGGTCAGGTCTGACATTCGGACACGAGCCCTGCTGTTATCTCTTTTTATCGGAGGCAGGTATGGCGACCGTGAACGCTTTTGATCTCGAAAACGCGATGATCCTGGCGGATGATCCCGGCAGCGAGGCCTGGGTGAGCCTGGAAACGGGTCAGGTCCATATTCGCTCGGACCTGGTCGGCGAGCTGGAGCCGCTTCCCGAAGATATCGGTGATGAAGGCCATTACATCCCGGTGCCGGGCCAGCGCACGCTGGAGCTGGGCCAGGCCCTGGTCATCGATTTTGTCCAGCGCCACACGCCCTCGGACGAAGACGAGGTCCGGCAACTATTCAGGCGCGCGGGCGCCTATGGGCGCTTTTCCGCATTGGTGGACAAGCGCGGCCTGCGCGACCGGTGGCATGCGTTCCGCGAGCAGCGCACGCTGGACGCGATGCGTGCATGGTGCGAACAGCATGGACTGAATCTATCGGAGTAAGGGCAAGGCCAAGCCCTTGCCCTTGCACCTCCCCTATCGCCTTGCAGGCTCCGACGCCAGGCGTTCCGCCAGCACCGCCGTCACGATCGCCTGCAAGAGGTGAACGCTCCAGCGCTCCCCGGCCTTGCGTGGCCCCGCCTTTGCCTCCCCTTCGGTAATGCCGAGCATCGGCGCGATACAGCCGATATTCACCGCGTACAGCGCCGTGCCGTACAGCGCGCCGACGGCAACCGGCGACAAGGAGGGCGCGGCATCGCGCAACTTGGGAACGGCCAGTGCGAAGGCGGCCGATGCGCCGAGATGATTGACGAACTCGACGACGCTGGTGCCCGCGTCGCCGATTACCTTGCGCGAGCCGGTGACATCATCGATCCAGTCGACCGCATCCCGGTCAAGCGTTTTCCCCAGCAGGCCGGTCTTGCGCCCGACGAGCATGAAGGCGCTCGTCAGCACGCCTGCAATCAGCCCGCCTGTCATCGCTGCTGTATATCGTTGCATGAGAATCTCTCCACGTATGAGTTGATCATGCAGGCAGGATGACAGTTCGGCGCGCCGGCTCGGTACGGTACTGCACCGATTGCCTGCGAACCTCGTTGCAAGCGGGTCATCAGCGGAACCGAGGAGCGCACAAACGACGTTAAAAAGCATTGTGCGCTGACGTATTGTCGAGGCCGTGTCCGGATGTCAGACCTGCCCCCAGGGCGGGACGGTGCAGGAAGAATGCGGCCAGCGCGAGCGCGCATTCAAGCAGCACGGCTGGCCAGCTCAAGGGCACCGGCATGCCTTGCGCAGCGAGATCCGCTGCGAAGGCGGGCACGCCGAGCGCGGCCGCGGTCAGCATGGCGAGCGTGAGCGCGAGTGCACCGATCGACAGGCGCAGCAGCAGGACGAGGGAGCGGAAAGTGTGGTCCATGAGGGCTTCCTTGCGAAGTGGGTTGAGGAGTTTCCACTCTATCGCTGCAGGAATGCCTATAAAATAGGCGTTCATGAAATCATCGTATGCAAAATTGCAATCGAAGCTCGGCCTCCAGGACCTGGAAACCATCCTGGCCCTGCACCGCGGCCGCACCCTGGCCGGCGCCGCCGAGCGGCTGAAGGTGGATGCGTCCACCGTGTTCCGCGCCATCAAGCGCATCGAGGCCGATGTCGGCGAGCTGCTGTTCGACCGTAGCCGGCAAGGTTATACGGCGACGGAACTCGGGCGCGTGCTGGCCAGCCATGCGGAGCGGATCGAGACCCAGCTCGAGGAGGCGCGCGAAGCGGCCTTCCACCAGGCCACGACGCCCTCCGGCGTGCTGCGCATCACCCTGACCGACACGCTGCTGCACACCGTGCTGCTGCCGGTGCTGGCGCGCTTTGCCGAGCGCTACCCGGACATCCGGCTCGAACTGGCCAGCACCAACGTGCTCGTCAACCTGAGCCAGCGCGAGGCCGACATCGCCATCCGCGCCACCAATGCGCCGCCCGAGCACCTGGTCGGCATCCGGCTGGGCACGATGCGTTCGGCCGTGTATGGGGGCATCGGTTACCTGGCGGGGCAGCCGCAAGGCAGGCACTACAGCGAGATGGACTGGATCGCGCTGGACGACAGCCTGCCCGACCACCCGTCCCAACACTGGCGCCGCGCGCGCCATCCCCAGGCCGTGCCGCGCCACAAGGTCGGCAACCTGCTGGCGGTTGCCGGCGCCGTCGTCAACGGCTTGGGCGTCGGCGTGGTGCCGCTGGCGGTGATGCGCGATCATCCGCAGGTCACCATGCTGGACGGGCCGCTGCCGGAACTGGACATCGGCCTGTGGGTGCTGGCCCATCCCGATACCCGCTACCTGGGACGGATGAAGGCCATGTTCGATTTCCTCCGCACGGCCGTCGCATTGCCTGCATCCTGAACTATCGCAGGATGTCGGTCGCCAGATGCCCTTCCGGCAATCCGTCGACCAGGAACACGACGCTCGCCGCATTCCTCGTCCGCAGCGGCAGGATCTCCTGGTAGGCAGGCGAGGCATACCACCGGCGGGCATGTTCGATGTCGGGAAACTCGATCACCACCACGTCCGCCGGCAGGCTGCCTTCCAGTACCTCGGGCGCTTGGCCGTGCAGCAGGAAGCGGCCCCGATACGGCTTCATCGTCTCGTCGATCCGTTCGAGGTAACTGACGATGTCCGGTCCAAACACCACGTCCTTCAGCAGACCGACGGCATACGCATTCATGTTCTTCTCCTGTAAGGGTTGCGTGGAGTGAACTATCCGCTCCGCCGCGGCGCCTGGCGATTACCTGCCAGGTAATCAAGGCCCCCTTTTATCGCTGGCGCATAGACTGCACCGTCCTGCGCATGCATATATTGACAAGGCGGCATCCCGGGTCTACTGTACTACGTGTAATAGTACAGTTAGGAGCCACCATGAGCCGCCGAACACCCTTGATGCTGAACATCGCCACCGGCGACACCCGCCCGATCAACCGCCAGATCGTCGACGGCGTGCGCCGCCTGATCGCCAGCGGCGAGCTGCCGGTCGGCGCCGCGCTGCCCAGCGTGCGCGGCCTGGCCCAGCAGTTGTCGATCAACCCCAACACCGTGGCCAAGGCCTACGGCGAACTGGCCGCCGAAGGCTGGGTGGAGTCGCGCGCGGGCCTCGGCCTGTTCGTGCTGCCGCCGCGCCAGCTGCTGTCGGACGCCGAGCGCGAACGCCGCCTGGACGAGGCAGTGGACCGCTTCACCGGCGACGTCATCGGCCTCGGCTACAGCGATACCGACATCCTCGACCGCGTCGCTGGCGAACTGGCTGCCTGCCTGCCGCGCAAGGTCGCATAACAGAGAAAAAACATGAACGACCTCGTCATCCGTACCGACAAGCTGTGCCTGTCCTACAAGGGCAAGCAGGCCCTCGACAAGCTCAGCCTGCAGCTGCCGCGCGGCGGCGTGCACGCCATCGTCGGCGCCAACGGCGCCGGCAAGTCGACCCTGTTCCGCGTACTGCTCGGCTTTGCCTGCGCCGACAGCGGCTCGGCCGCCGTGCTGGGCTGCGACAGCCGCGCCCTCACCCCGGCCCTGCGCGCGCGCATCGGCTTCGTCAACGAAGAGCACACCCTGCCCGCCTGGATGCGGGTGCAGGAACTGGCGCACATGCAGCGGCGCCTGTACCCGCTGTGGAACCAGGAGCGCTATCGCCAGGTCCTGGCCAACTTCAACGTGGCCGACCGCCAGAAAATCAGCGAGCTGTCGCGCGGCGAGCGCGCCGGCGTGAGCCTGGCCCTCGCCCTGGCGCAGGGACCGGAGTTGCTGATCCTCGACGAGCCCACGCTCGGCCTGGACGTGGTGGCCAAGCGCGCCTTCCTCGACGCCCTGTTGCAGACCAGCCTGGACGACGGCGCCACGGTCGTCTACTGCTCGCACCAGATGGAAGAGATCGAGCGCGTCGCCGACAACCTCGTCATCCTCGAGCGCGGCGTGTTGCGCCACATGTCGGCGCCGGGCGACTTCTGCGAGCGGGTCAGCCTGTGGATCGCCGACTTCCCGTTCCGCCAGCCGGAAGCGGCCCATTTACCCGGCGTGCTCGAGATGCGCGTCATCGACGGCCTGACCCACCTGGTGGTGTTCGACGGCGGCATCGATTTCGGCCACCGCCTGCGCCTGATGGGCGCGCGCACCGCGCAGCAGATGCCGGTGAGCCTGGACCGCGCCGTCAACGGCTTCCTCACGCGCGGCCATGCCGGCGCCAACCACCTGTCCGCAGCAGCCTGAAAGTCCCCACATGAAAGAACTCTTCCTGAGCGAGTGCCGGCGCTTCCGCACCCTGTCCCTGGTCGCAGCGGCCGTGCTGCTGGTGTTGCTGCAGCTGGCCATCCGCATGGCCGACCCGCTGCAGCAGCGCTGGCAGGTACAGATGATCATGTTCATGGCCATCGCCGCCATGGGGCTTGCCTTTGCCGTGGTCCAGTTCAACGGCTACCGCCAGCCCAGCCGCTGGCTGTGGCTGATGCATCGCCCATTGGCCCGTGGCCGCATTTTCGGCGCGCTGGCCCTGGCTTCGCTGGTCCTCCTGGGCGTCGCCGTCGGGCTCCCGGCCCTGCTGGCGGTGGCCGGCACCGACTACTTCACCGGCGACACCATCGACACGCGCCACTACCTGATCCCGCTGCACCTGCTGCTGGCAAGCTACACCGCCTGGCTGGCCGGCTGCTACCTGGTGCTGTGCGGCCGCCGCAGCGCCTTCGTGGTGCTGTTCGTGCCAAGCGTGCTGGTCCTGCACCTGGCCTCCGGCGCCGCACTGCTGGCGCCGGCCGCGATCGGCCTGGCATTGATGGCGGCGCTGGCCTACACCGCCTTCCGGCCGGACCGCACCGGGCCGCCGGCCGGCGCCAGCGCACACCTGGCAAGCGCCATCCCGCTGGTGCTCGGCTTCTACCTGCTCATGCTGTGGGGCGGCTCGACCGTGTTCCAGGTCGGCCAGATGCTGCTGGGCGTGAATCCGCTCAACAGCAAGGTGGCGCCCGCCGGCGGCTACAGGGAACTGGTGCGCTCCCCCGGCGGCGACAACCTGCAGCGCGCCCTGGCGCTTTCCAGCGACCCGCGCGCCGCGCATTGGCGCCGCCAGCTGGCGCTGCTCGAAGTGGGCAAGATCGAACCCCAGGGGCGCGAGCACCCGGTGCGCGGCGCGATCGCCAACCTCGATGCGACGCAATGGCGCGACGGGAAGCGCAACATCGCGTGGACCTTCAACCACGACCGCATGCTGTACGAAGGACGCGACATGCATACCGATGCGCCGCGCGGCTGGTTCGGCATGGGCGGAGCGGGCGACCTGCGCCCCTTCGATTCGCCGCCGCTCATCGTGATGAAATCCTTCATGACGCAGCAGCGGCTGTTCGGGATCGACTCCGAGTCCGGCCGCGCCCCCACGCTGTTGACGGTGAGCGGCGCCGAGAAGATGACCGGCGGCGTGCAGGAAGTCGGCCGCCAGCCCTTTGTACTGACCAACCAGCGCCTGATTGCCTTCCGCCGCCAGGCTACTGCGCAAACGCCGCTGGAAGAAGCCTACAGCGTGCCCCTGCCCGGCCCCTTCGGGGACCTCAACCGGGTCGACGTCGCGCGCCTGCTCGACGGCACCCTGCTTTCCTTTAACTTCGGCCGCCGCATGGTGAACGGCGAGACCGGCTCGCGCCAGCAGGTGCTGTTCGTCGATGCCGCCGGCCACGCGACGCCGGTTGCATCGCGCCTCGTCGAGCACGACTTCCCGCTGCTGTTCGAGCACAAGGACTGGTGGCTGTCGCCGGTGGCGAACGCGGTGATGACGCTGCCCGAACGCCTGCTCGACAGGGGCCTGATCGAGGATGCGCCGGGAACAGCGGTCGGGGCACGCCCGCCAGCCGTAGTCGCGGCGGCACTGGTCGCGGCCCTGCTGTCCGCCGCACTGGCGGCATGGCGCCTGCGGCAGCAGCCCATGCGCTACCGGCTGGCCTGGACCGTGGCCGCCCTGGTGCTGGGACCGCCCTGCGCCGCCGCCCTGTGGGTGCTGGCGCCGCGCGCCATCCCTGCAAGCACTGCTGCCGTCGAAGCACAAGGCGCGCCCATTCCCGCCGCCGCCTGAAAGGACCCGATCATGCGACATCCTGTCTGCGCCACGCCGGCGCAGGCCGGCGCGCGCCTGTGCGCTGCGCTGCTGGCCCTCATCTGCACACTCTCGTGCGCGCAGGCCGCGCCCTTATCAAGCGAGCTGGCGCGCAATGCCGCGCTGCCGCGCGCGCCACTGCTCGACCCCGGCCTGTTCGACCGCCCCGAGCGCCTGCGCGAGGTGCGCCTTGCGCCCGACGGCGCCCACCTGGCCTGGGTCGAGGACACCGACGGCAAGCCCTTACTGTACGTAAAGCCGCTGGCAGGCGGCGCAGCCCGTTCCCTGGTCGCGCTCGAGCCGGGCGATCGGATCCACTGGTCGCGCGACGGCACGGTGCTGTTCCTGGCGCAGGAAGGCGGCGTGGCGGCGATCGGCGTGCGCGACGGCGCGGGCGGCCTGATCGCGATGTTCGGCAGAGACGGCAAGGACGGCAACGCACGTTTTGCAGGCATCGACCGGGCCATGCCGCGCCATGCCCTGATCGAAGAAAACGACCCGATCAAGCGCACGACGCGCCTGGTGCGCATCGGCGCCGACGGCGCGCGCAGCATCCTGTACGACGGCCGCGGCACCGTCAACGCCCAGCTTTCTGCGCCTGGCGGCGCGCCCGCCATCCTGCGCCGCCAGGAAGCGGACTTCGCGCAGCTGATCCTGCAGCGCCGCGGGAAGGAGTGGATCGAAGCCACCCGTTGCGCGCCGCTGCGCACCTGTGTTCCGCTGGCGCTGTCGCCCGACGGCAGCCGGCTGTTCCTGCGCACCCTGCATGCCGGCGACCGCGAAGCGCTGGTCGAGGTGCAGCTGGCCAGCGGCGCGCGGCGCCTGGTCCACACCGATCCAGCGGGCCTGGCGGACCTGGTCGACGTGACCCTGTCGCCGCGCGACGGGCAACCGATGCTGGCCACCTACCAGTTGCCGGAGCTGCGCCTGGTCGGACTGGATACCGAGGGCAGGCGCATCGCAGCCGGCATCGCGCGGCGCTTCCCGGCGGGCGGCGTCGCGGTCGAATCCTGCGCCGCGAACGCCTGCCTGCTGGCCGAACGCAACGCACGCATGGCGCACGCACGCTACTGGATCCTGGACCTGCAGCGCCAGGCCTTCCGTTCCGTGCTCGACGAGGTGCGCGCGAAAGGCGGCATGCCTCCCGACACCCAGCTGGCGCAGCGGATCGCACTGCGCTACCCGGCCTCGGACGGCGTCAAGGTGCACGGCTACCTGACCCTGCCGCCCGGCCTGCCGGCGCGCTCGCTGCCGCTGGTCACCCTCGTGCATGGCGGCCCCTGGGGCCATGTCACGGGCGGCTACAGCCCGAGCGCGCAGCTGCTGGCCAACCGGGGCTTTGCGGTGTTCGAGCCGAACTTCCGCGGCTCGACCGGTTACGGCGTGCGCTACACGCTGGCGCCGGGCGCCGGCTACGGCAACGGCCGCGTGCAGGCCGACATCATCGACGGCGTGCGCTGGCTGCTGGCGCAGGGCGTGGGCGACCCGCAGCGGCTCGGCATCGCAGGCGGCTCGTTCGGCGGCTACGCTACCCTGCTGGCGCTGACCCATACGCCCGCCATGTTCCGCTTCGGGATGGCGACCCAGCCGCCCACCGATTTCGCACGCGTGTTGCGTCAGGGAGCGGACGAGCCGGCGCGGCCGGGCCAGCCGCCGCTGCGCCAGGTGCTGGCCGCGGTGGGGATCGATCCGGCCAACCCGGCGCAAATCGACCCGATCGCCGCCGCGGCCCCGCACCGGCTGGCAAGCCGCGTGCGTGCGCCGCTGCTGCTGGTGGCCGGCGCGAAGGACGACAAGGTCGAGGTGGAAGCGGTTGCCGACTACGCGGCGCGCCTGCAGGAACTGGGCAAGCCGGTCAGCCTGCTGGTCGACCCAAGCGAGGGACACAACGCGCGCAACCCGGTGGCGCGCGAGGCGCAGATGCACCTGCTGCTGCGGATGCTGCACCGCCACCTCGGCGGCCCGCCGGCGCCAGCGCCGTCTCCCGCGGTCGCCAGCTACCTCGCCCGCACGCTGCGCGCCAACGGCGCCCTGGGGGAGTGATTTGTTGCTGACAAAATACACAGGGTGTAGACTTCCCGCTCCATCCTGTGAGGCACCCCATGTCGAGACGCGCTGCAATCCATCCTTCCCTGCCCCTGCTGGCCGCCCTTGCCATCGCGCTGGCCGCCGCCGGCTGCAAGCGTGCCGAGCGCGAGGAAGTGAAGCCGCCCCCGGCGCCCGCAGTCGTCAAGGAAGCGCCGGCGCGCACCCGGGAACAGGCCATGGAAGCCCTGCTCGCGGTGCCGGAACTGAAGGCCTGGTCCGCGCAGATCGAAAAGCGCTCGAAGGGCAAGGCGCATGGCGCGGTGATCGAGGACAACCCGGCGCCGCGCGAGATCAACGGCAGGAAGTACTACCAGCTCAGCTTCGTGGAGAACCGCGCCAACGACGTGCGCCGCCGCGAGAGCTTCCTCGTGTCCCAGCAGGGCGACGAGATCCTGGTGGAAGATGCCGAGACCGATACCGTCCTCAGCCTGCAGGAATGGCGCCGCAACATCGAGCGCGTCGAACTCAAGAGCGCGGACTGAAGGCCGGCAGGCGCAGCAGCTCCACCCGCTGCAGCGAGCCGCTCGACATGTACCAGTCGTTGACCACCAGCTCCAGCGCATCCACGCGCATGCTGCCGAGCGGCGCATGGCGCAGCTCCTCGAGCAGCGCCGCGAAGCGCGCCGGCTGCAGCAAGGGCGCGGCAAAGCGCAGCAGCGTCGCATGCGCGGTCACCAGCCGGTAGCGCTGGTCGAGTGAAGCATCCAGGCCGCGCGCCCGCAGCTGGATGCGCAGGCGCTCGCGCAGGGTCTCCAGCGCCGGGCCGCGCGGATAACCGCAGGCCATGACGGCGCCGCGCGACAGCGTGATGCCGGCGAATTCGATCTCGAACGCCTCCATGCCTTTCAGCGCGGCGTGCACCGCAGCGCGATAGGCGTCCAGCCGCGCCAGCTGGGCGCCCGGTTCTTCGGTGACGGTGAACAGGGACAGGACGGTGAGGTGCATGTCGGCCGGCGGATGGAGGTACTGCCCCGGCTCGGCCTGCGCCAGGCGCTCGAGCAGCGCATCGAAGCGCGCTTGAAGTGCCGCACCGGGACGCGCGACCAGGGTCAGGCCGCGGCGTGGATCCGGCCCGGCCAGCACCCGTTCGTCGCGTTCGATGTCGCCGGCGGCGATCGCGCCATGGGCGCGCGTCCACATGGCGTCGTACCAGGCGTGCAGATCGGGTAAAGGGGAATCGTCTTTCATTCCCTATTCTCGCTCAAACCCGAAGAACGCGGCCGGTTCAGCTGTCCAGGTGCGAGATCAGGAGCCTGCGCGGATCGTCGCCCTGCGCTTCGCCGTGCTGGCCGTCCACCGAAATGCCCACCGCGAGGATGTCGATCAGCAGCAGCTGCAGGATGCGCGAGATCATCGACAGGAAGCTGGTGCTGTCCTCGGCATGGTCCACCGCCAGGCATACGGTCGCCTTGCGCGCCAGCGGCGACTGGCTGTTGCTGATGGCGATCACGTCGGCGCCGGCGGCGCGGGCGGTGTCCACGGCGCCCAGGAGCTCGGCGATGCTGCCCGAATTCGATACCGCGATGACGACGTCGCCCGGCTGCAGCAGCTCGGCCGCGAGCTGGAACAGGTGCGAGTCGCCGTACAGCGAGGTCGGGATGCGAAAGCGGAAGAACTTGTGCTGCCCATCCAGCGCCACCGCGCGCGAATTCCCCATCGCGAAGAACTCGACGCGGCGCGCCCGGCTCACCAGTTCGATGGCGCGGTCGAGCGCGCGCACGTCCAGCTGGTCGCGGAAGCGCAGGATCGCCGACACCGTGTTGTCGATCACCTTGGCCGACAGGTCGTGGGTGCTGTCGCTGATGCGCACCTGGCTGTGGCGCACCGGGATCGAGCCGGTCAGGCTGCTCGCAAACTTGAGCTTGAAGTCGGCCAGGCCCTGGAAGCCGAGCGAGCGGCAGAAGCGGATCACGGTCGGCTGGCTCACGTCGGCCAGCCGTGCGATCTCGGCGATCGGCTCGTTCAGCACCAGGCGCGGCTGCTCCAGCACCAGGCTGGCGACCCGCTGCTCGGCCGGGCTCAGGCTGTGGCGCAGCTGCTGGACGCGCTCCATCAGGGTGTTGGCGCCGCTGCGCCCGCGCAGGTGCTCGGCCAGGATGGTCGCCACGCCGTGCAGGGCCGGATGCGGCGTCGTGATGACGTAGGTCGGGATGTCGGCCAGGTAGCTGGAAAAGCGTCCCTTGGCTTCGAAGCGCGCGCGGAAGGGTGAGCCGGCGAACCATTCGCCCATGCGCGGCACGATGCCGCCACCGATGAAGATGCCCCCGAAGGCGCCCAGCGTCACCGCCAAGTTGGCGGCGGCCGCGCCCAGCATGCCGCAGAAGCACTCCAGCACCTCCAGGCACAGCGGGTCCTGCTCGTCCAGCGCGCTGTTGACGATTTCGGCCGCCTTGCGCGCCGGGGCCGCGACGCCGTTGCGCGCGGCCAGCGCGCGATGGATGATTTCCATGCCCGGCCCGGAGATCAGGCGCTCGTTCGAGACGTGCGGCCACTCCTTCCAGGCAGTCTGCAGGATGGCGAACTCGCGTTCGTCGCCGGGAGCGAAATTGACGTGGCCGCCCTCGCTGCCGAGGGTGACGAAGCCGTCGGCGGTCGGGATCACGCCCGACACGCCCAGGCCGGTGCCCGGCCCCAGCACGCCGATCACGGCGTTCGGCGCCGGCGCGCCCTGCCCCACCTGCATCAGGTCGCCGTGGTTCAGGCCGGGAATCGCCATCGCCAGCGCGGTGAAGTCGTTGACGATCAGGAGCGTGGTCAGGCCCAGCTCGCGCCGCACCGCGTCGGTCGAGAACTGCCAGTCGCGGTTGGTCATGCGGACGAAATCGCCGCTGATCGGGTTGGCCACCGCCAGCGCCGCATGATGCAAACGCATGTCGGCGTGGTCCTTCAGGTAGTAGCGCAGCAGCGAAACGATGCCGTCGAAGTCCTCGCACAGCAGCACCCGCACGGCGGTGAACACGCCGGGCGCGGTCTGCAGCGCGAAGCGCGCGTGGGTCGCGCCGATGTCGGCCAGCAGGCGCGGTCCGTCGGCGAAGGCCGTGCGCGCCGATTTTTCCGCGAAGGTTCCAGCTTCCTGCTGGCTGCCCATTATTTGCCCGCGCCCGCTGCGATGCTGCCGAACCAGGCGCCATAGGGCGGCAGGCTGACCTTGCCGCCGGCCGCCTGGCCCGGCAGGCCGTGCGTATCGAGCGGCTGCGCGGCGCTGCTGGCCGGCCAGTCGAAGCTCACTTCACGATCGGACAGGTTGAAGGCGGCCAGTACGCTGTCCATGCTGTCCCCATCATCCACCCAGCGGCGCAGGGCCAGCACCGGCTCGGGCGCATCGAAGAAGGCGATGTCGCCGCGGGTCAGCTGCGGCATGGTCTTGCGCCAGGCGATGAAGCGGCGCTGGAAGTTCAGCATCGAGTCCGGATCCTGGTCCTGCCGTTCGACGCTGTTTGCCAGATGCGGCTCGGCCACCGGCAGCCAGGGCTTGCCGACCGTGAAGCCGGCGTTCGGCGCTTCGCTCGTCCAGGGCATCGGGGTGCGGCAACCGTCGCGGCCCTTGAACTCGGGCCAGAAGGTGATGCCGTACGGGTCCTGCAGCAGTTCGAAGGGCACGTCGGCCTCGGGCAGGGCCAGCTCGTCGCCCTGGTACAGGCAAGGTGTGCCCTTGAGCGAGAGCTGCATCGCCAGCACCAGCTTGGCCAGGCTTGGGGTGGCACTCTGGCCTGGCGCGCCGCCCCAGCGGGTGACGACGCGGATGGCGTCGTGGTTGCCGACCGACCAGGAGGCCCAGCCGTCCTTGACGCGTTCCTTGAAATCCTCGACCTGCTTGCGGATGTGGGCTGCGCTGAATTCGGGCGTAAGCAGGTTGAAGCTGTAGGCCATGTGCAGCTTGTCGCCGCCTTCGGTGTACTCGGCCATCTGGGCCAGCGCGTCATCCGAGCTGACTTCGCCGATCGACACCGCGCCGAACTCGTTCAGCTGGGCGCGCACGCGCTGCAGGAAAGCGATGTTCTCCGGCTGGGTCTTGTCGTAGACGTGAGCCTGCATGCCGTAGGGGTTCACGTCGGTGACGGTCGAGGTGTCGCGCACCAGGGCCGGCGGGTTGCTGCGCAGCTCGCGGTCGTGGAAGTGGAACACGCAGGCGTCCATGCGTACGCCGTCCACGCCGCGCTCGAGCCAGAAGCGCTGCGCGTCCAGGTGGGCCTGCTGCACTTCCGGGTTGTGGAAGTTCAGCTGCGGCTGGCTGACCAGGAAGTTGTGCATGTAGTACTGCTTGCGGCGGGTATCCCACTGCCAGGCCGAGCCGCCGAACACCGACAGCCAGTTGTTCGGCGGGCAGCCGTCCGGGAGCGGGTCGGCCCACACGTACCAGTCCGACTTCGGGTTGTCGCGGCTCTTGCGGCTCTCGACGAACCAGGGGTGGGTGTCGGCGGTGTGCGACATCACCTGGTCGATCATGATCTTCAGGCCCAGGCTGTGCGCCTTGGCGATCAGCTTGTCGAAGTCGGCCAGGGTGCCGAACAGCGGGTCGACGTCGCAGTAGTCGGCGATGTCGTAGCCGAAGTCCTTCATCGGCGAGGTGAAGAAGGGCGACAGCCAGACGATGTCCACGCCCAGGCTCGCGATGTAGTCGAGCTTGTCGGTGATGCCGGCCAGGTCGCCCACGCCGTCGCCGTTGGTGTCGAGGTAGCTGCGCGGATAGACCTGGTAGATGATGGCTTCTTTCCACCAGTTCGGGTTGGTCGTCGTCGAGATCTGGGTCATGGCTGGCTCGTCAGGAATGATCGGAATTCTAGGCAATATACAGGATCGGATAGAACTTTACAATTGGCTAACTGGACTTAGACAAGAGTCATATTCCTTTAAATTCAATCACTTATGGAAAAACGTCGTTTCGGCGCATCGATATCGAAGTAGCTAAACTACGCGTCATTTGTATCTGCAATGTTTCACAACCATATTTTTATTGCAAAGTAACTCAGCCTCGGCATAGGATCGCGTCTGTTGCGATTTTCCGAGGAAGCCATGACGTCTCCAGCCACCGAAGCAAAAAGCGAAGTAAAGAGCACCGGGCGCATGCCGCGGCAGATCCCCTACATCATCGCCAACGAGGGCTGCGAGCGCTTCAGCTTCTATGGGATGCGCAACATCCTGACGCCCTTCCTGATCTCGACGCTGCTGCTGTTCGTGGCCGAAGAGCATCGCGCCGGCGAAGCCAAGCACGTGTTCCACACCTTCATGATGGGCGTGTACTTCTTCCCGCTGCTGGGCGGCTGGCTGGCCGACCGCTACTTCGGCAAGTACAACACCATCTTCTGGTTCAGCCTGATCTATTGCGCCGGCCACGCCTGCCTGGCCATCTTCGAGCACAGTGTCAACGGCTTCTACTTCGGTCTGTTCCTGATCGCCTTCGGCTCGGGCGGCATCAAGCCGCTGGTCGCGTCCTTCGTGGGCGACCAGTTCGACAAGACCAACAAAGACAAGGCGAAGGTGGTGTTCGACGCCTTCTACTGGATCATCAACTTCGGCTCCTTCTTCGCCTCGCTGCTGATGCCGATCCTGCTGAAGGACTACGGTCCCTCGATCGCCTTCGGCGTGCCGGGCATCCTGATGTTCATCGCCACCATGGTGCTGTGGAGCGGCAAGAAGAAGTACGTGCACGTGCCGCCGGCGCCCAGCGATCCGCATTCCTTCCTGCGCGTGGTGCGCACCGCCCTGCTGGCAAAGCAGCCGGGCGCAGGCCGTCCCGGCCTGTTCGTCGCCGGTCTCGGCATCGTAGGCGCCGTGGCCGCGATGGGGCTATGGTCAAGCATGGGTCCCGTGATCGCGCTCTGCCTGGCGCTGGTGGTCGTGATCGCCTTCGTCGGCACCGGGGCCTCGATGCAGCTCGACCGCGCGCGCGGCGTGCACCCGGATGCCGCCGTGGACGGCGTACGCGCCGTGCTGCGCATCCTGATCGTGTTCGCCCTGGTGACGCCGTTCTGGTCGCTGTTCGACCAGAAGGCCTCGACCTGGATCGTGCAGGCCAATACGATGTCCACCGAAGTCAGCCTGCTGGGCTGGACCTTCGAAGTCATCCCGGCCCAGATGCAGGCCCTGAACCCGCTGCTGGTGATGCTGCTCATCCCCTTCAACAACCTGGTGCTGTTCCCGCTGCTGAGCAAGATGGGCCTGCTGCCGACCGCCCTGCGCCGCATGACTGCCGGCATCGTCTTCTCGGCGCTGGCCTGGATCGTGGTCGGCAACCTGCAGGTGCAGCTCGATGCGGGCGATACGGTGTCGATCGCGTGGCAGATCCTGCCCTATGCCCTGCTGACCCTGGGCGAGGTGCTGGTCTCGGCCACCGGCCTCGAGTTCGCCTACAGCCAGGCCCCGGCGTCGATGAAAGGCGTGATCATGGCCCTGTGGTACCTCGCGGTCACCGTCGGCAACCTGTGGGTCCTGATCGTGAACGCAGGCGTGAAGAACGAGGCGGTCATCGCGCACATCGAGAACTCGGGCGTGGGCGTGATCGCCTTCCAGATGTATTTCTTCGCCGGCTTCGCCATGCTGGCGGCGCTGGCCTTCGGCCTGTACGCCAAGCGCTACAAGATGGTCGACCACTATCGCGCCTGACGCGATACCCCGCGGGCGGGCGCGGTTTCCCTGCGCCCGCCCTGTTCCACCTACTCCTTCGCCACGATGACCCGACTCCATTACGCTGCGTTCGCCGCGGCCGCCCTCGCCTCGTCCGCCCACGCCGCGGTTCCCCTCGCCACCTGCGACGATCCGTCGTTCCAGCAGGTCCTGCACGCTTCGAGCGCCACGCTCGACGCCCGCGCCGTCTGGCTCGACCGGCGCCTGCTGACCTGGCCCGGCGCCGAAGCCGGCTCCAGCTTCCGCCTCTACCATTCGGCCAAGGCCGCGATCGTCGCCACACCCGGCGCCAAAGTGGCAGGCGCAGACGGCGCGCTGGCGCTCGAGGCCTCCACGGCCACGCTGCCGGTCCGCTTCAAGTGGGTCGGCGCCGGCCCGGTGCTGTCGGTGCGCGCGCAAGACCTGGTGCGCCTGAAGGACCTGCACCGCGGCCAGCTGGTGCTGGTGCAGGAAGCCGCGGACGGCACGGTACGCGCGGCCACGCGTATCCAGGCCGCCGGCGCACTGGACGACCTGTACGCTGCGGCGGGCGAGCTCCCCGACCTGGGCGCCACGCCGAAGAAGGGACGCACGGCTTTCCGCCTGTGGGCGCCGACCGCGCAAAGCGCCGCCGTCTGCACCTACGACAGCGGCAGCGGCAAGGCGACCGCCGTGCACGAGATGGCCTTCGATGCGCGCACCGGCGCCTGGAATGCCTACGTCGCGCGCGACCTTTCGGGCAGCTATTACCGCTATGCGGTGGACGTGGCCGTCGACGGCATGGGCCTGGTGCGCAACCTCGTCACCGACCCCTATTCCGTCAGCCTCACCACCGACTCGAAGCGCAGCTACGTCGCCGACCTGGGCGCGGCAAACCTCAAGCCGAAAGGCTGGGACGCCACCCGCGCGCCGAACACGGTCAAGGCCCAGACCGACATGGTCATCTACGAGCTGCACGTACGCGATTTCTCGATCAACGACCCGAGCGTCCCGGCGGAAAAACGCGGCAAGTACACCGCTTTCGGCGAAGCGAATTCGAACGGCATGCGCCACCTGAAGGCGCTGGCCAGGGCCGGCCTGACCGACATCCACCTGCTGCCGGTATATGACCTCGGCACGGTGCCGGAAAAGGACTGCGCCGTGCCCCAGCCGACAGGCAGCCCGGACGGCGAGAGCCAGCAGGCCCTCACCCGCAAGACCGCCGACACCGACTGCTTCAACTGGGGCTATGACCCCTACCACTACAACGCCCTGGAAGGCAGCTACGCCAGCGACCCGTCGGACGGCGCGCGCCGCATCCTCGAGTTCCGCCAGATGGTGATGGACCTGCACAAGGCCGGCCTGCGCGTCGGCACCGACGTGGTCTACAACCACACCTTCATCGCCGGCCAGAACGAGAAATCGGTGCTGGACCGCGTGGTGCCGGGCTACTACCACCGCCTGAATGCCGCCGGCGCCATCGAGCGCTCGACCTGCTGCGACAACACGGCCACCGAAAACATGATGATGGCCAGGCTGATGATCGACTCGGCCGAGCTGTGGACCCGCCACTACAAGATCGATTCCTTCCGCTTCGACCTGATGGGCCACCAGCCGCGCGCAGCGATGGAGCGCCTGCAACAGCGCGTGAACAACGCCGCGGGGCGGCACGTGGAGCTGATCGGCGAAGGCTGGAACTTCGGCGAGGTCGCCGACGGCGCCCGCTTCGTGCAGGCCTCGCAGCTGTCGCTGAACGGCTCCGGCATCGGCACCTTCAGCGACCGCGCGCGCGACGCCGTGCGCGGCGGCTCGGCCGGCGACTCGGGCGAGGCGATGGTGCGGCGCCAGGGCTATATCAACGGCCTGCTGGTCGACCGGAATGCCATGGGCGGCGAGCAGAAAGAGGTGGACCTGCTGCGCGCGGCCGACATGATCCGCGTCGGCCTGGCCGGCTCGGTGCGCCCGTTTGCGTTCCAGACCTTCGAAGGCAAGCTGCGCAAGCTGGAAGACATCGCCTACGGCAACCAGCCGGCCGGCTATGCGAGCCAGCCGGGCGAAGTGGTCAACTACGTCGAGAACCACGACAACCAGACGCTGTTCGACATCAACGTGCTGAAACTGCCGGTGGAGACCAGCCCCGCCGAGCGCGCTAGAGTGCAGGTGCTGGGCATGGCGATCAACGCCTTCAGCCAGGGCGTGGCCTACTACCACGCCGGCATCGACACGCTGCGTTCGAAGTCGCTGGACAAGAACAGCTTCAATTCGGGCGACTGGTTCAACCGCATCGACTGGACCTACCAGGACAACTACTTCGGCACCGGCCTGCCGCAAAGCGACGACAACGGCAAGGACTGGCCGCTGCTCAAGCCTTTCCTGGCCAAGGCCGCTGCGATCAAGCCGGCTCCCGCCGACATCGCCTTTGCCCGCGACGCCTTCCGCGACCTGCTGGCGATCCGCGCCAGCTCGACGCTGTTCCGGCTACGCTCGACCGAGGATATCGTGCAGCGCCTGCGCTTCTTCAATACCGGACCGCAGCAGGAAGCGACCGTGCTGGCGGCCTGGATCGACGGCAAGGGCTACCCGGGCGCCAAGTTCGCCGGCCTGAGCTACCTGGTGAACGTGGACAAGGTGGCGCACACGGTGAGCGACGACGCCTTGCGCGGCAAGCGCCTCAAGCTGCACCCGGTGCATACGGCCGCCAGCGCCGCCGACAAGCGTGCCGCACAGGCAAGCTTCGACAGCGCGAGCGGCAGCTTCACGGTGCCGCCGCGTACGGCGGTGGTGTTCGTCGCCGAGTAAGACGCCGCGGAATCAGCCCGCCGGCCCCACCAGGCGGGCGATCTCCACCGAGCCCTTCTCATCGAAGATCGGGCATTGCTCGGCCAGCTCGACCGCCGCGTTGAAGTCGGCGGCCGCGATGACCGAATAGCCCGACAGCGAGGCGCTGCTCAGTTTCGGGCCGCGCAGGCGGCTCGGCACTTCGACGCTGCTGTGCGACAGGGCGCCGCGGTCCACCAGCGCGGAGCCGAGCGAATCGAACCAGCTGGCCCAGCGCTGCGGGTCGTGCTGCGGGCCTTCCGACTCGTCGACGGTCGATCCGCGGTAAACGATCAGGTATCGTTCCATTGCCGGCTCCTCTGCAGTATTGTCCAGTCAAACCTTAGCAGAAGCACTGTGCGGGCGACGCACATCTCGGCGCTTGCGGAAAAAATTGGTGACTTTCCAGCAGGCCAGCTTCGCTATACTGCCCAGCTATGGCCAGCTTCCGCTTTCCCCTGCACTCCCGCCCAGCCTGCCGATGACGAGCGATCGCCGCCTGGCCGGCATCCTGGCCACCGTGCTGGTCCACGCGGCGCTGGTCCTGGGCTGGCAGGTGGCGCGCACGCTGCCGCCGGAGGCCAAGGCGGAAAGCCCGCTGATGCAGTGGATCGCATTGCCGCCCCTGGAGCGGGAGCCGGTGCCGGCACCACTGCCTGAGGCGGCGCGCCAGCCGCAGCGTCAGGCGGCCGGCCGCCCTGCCCGTTCCGCGCCCGCCGTGGCCCTGCCGGCGCCTTCCGCACCGGCAGCAGCACCCGCCGCCATTGTCGAGGATGCGCCAGAAGCGCCCGCCAGGCCGAACGCCGCCAGCATCCTGGAAAACGCGCGGCGCAGCGTCGCCGGCATCGACCGCGCACTGCGCAAGGAGAACAAGCCGCTCATCATCGCCCCGCCGGACAGCCCGGAGCTGCGCATGCGCAGGGGCATGGAGCAGGCCCACGCACTGGCGCCGCCGCGCCTGTGGGAAGCGCCGAAGGTGGAGGAACTGGTGAACAACACCGGCGACGGCGCACGCCGCACGCGCGTGATCAGCGGCCGCCGCACCTATTGCATCACCGAGCGCTCACCAGCGACCAATGTCGAGATGATCGAGATGCACGGCAAGATCAGGCTGACCAATTGCCCGGCGCCCGAGGAACCTGCCAAGCGGCAGGAGTGGCGTACGGCAAGAGACTAAAGTACGCCTGACAAAAACGCCGGCGCTTCAGGATGTCCTGGCCACCCACGGTGAAGCTACGATTTATCGCTGAGCCACTATGTTGCGGATCAGGTCATCGAGGCGCGCGTCAGAATTGCTGACCAGGACGATGAGCGCTTGACGGGTCTCCGGCAAGATAAGCCAGTAGCTGCTGAAGCCCACGGTACGCCCGTTCTTGAAGTAGATGCGCCGATTCGGCGGACCGCGCATCTCGATTGCGTAGGCGATCCCGCCTCCATGCAGCGGCTGCAGCACGCGTTCCGCCGCTGCGCCGAGCGGCCCGTGACGCCCCGCCAACAGGGCGCGGCTAAAGGTGAGCATGTCTCGTGCGCTTGAATATAGCCCGCCGGTACCGGCGAATGCGCCCCATTCCCGCAAGGGCGTAACAGGTTTCTCACGATCGTAGGATGATGCCAGCCGGCCTTCGCTGCCGCTCATCCGGGCAACGGTGTCGCCCATGCCTAGCGGTTCGGTAATGCGCTGGTGAACCAATTGTATCCAGGACGTCCGATAGTGAGCCGCCAGCGCCTCGCCCAACACGGCGAACCCGAAATTACTGTACTGCGCAGGGCAAGGACCGTCGCGATCCATCTGTTCGCTGGCGAGAGCGGACCATAGCCGCGTGCGGGGATAATTCGCCAGCATCTGTGCCATATCCGTTTCGTGTGCGATGTCGTTCGGATCGTTCGGCAGGCAGGAAGTATGGGTCACCAGTTGTCCCAGCGTGATTCTGGCCACCTTCGGCGGCAGCGGTGTTTCAGTCAGGTTCAGGCTGCCCAGTGTCGTATCGAGCCTCAGCTCACCTCGGTCTACCGCCTGAGCCAGCAGAAGCCCCGTGAACACCTTGCTGATCGAGCCGATCCCAAACAGTAATTCGCCGCTCTGCTTTACCTGCTCGCCGGCAGAACCGTAGCCGGGGCGATCGGCGTGCAGCACACCGACCAAGGCCGTCCCCGGCAAGGAGCCCAGCGCAGCGCGGGCCAATTCCGACGGATCAGTGATCGGCAAGGGCTTGGCAGCGGATGCACAGCCAGCGGCACAAACGAGCAGCGCGCCGACAAGAGCGCGTAACGACACAGTTAGCATGGAGCCCTCTTGAAAATACCAACATGGTGGATAGCGATAGCGCCAGCACGCGAAACATTCTGCACGAGCGAAACTCGTGCATCACATCACGACATGCATTCGCATACCGTTTCCGATGAGCATATTTCATGCCATTGCTAACTTACTGATTTGATAAAACGATGAATAGAGGGATCGTGTCCGCGGTCGTCCGCGCCGGACAGTCGGACAGGCGGACAGGCCTTCCAGGACCATGAGCGACATGCACGGCAAGAGAATAAGAGCACTTACCTGGGGAAGGTGATCCTCCGCTGGCGCGGTCCGTGCGTGCCAGCGATTCCGGAACTGCTGATCCGCAGTGCAGTCATACCATATGTTGCGCTTCGCGCCGCCCCGAATGCCGAGCCATGAAAAACAAGCCTGCCGCGCCGATGGCCGAAGCAGCCGACATCCAGTGGCCGTTTTCCCTGGTTCGTGCGGGCATCTATTTCACGGCGATCCTGCTGTTCTGCCTGAACCACTGGATCAACCGCTACTTCGGCAGGCCCGATATCGACCAGATCGCCTATCACCTGCAATTCGGCACACAAGGACTGGAAGCGTCGGACCCTGCCATCGCCGAGCGTTTCCTGCGCTGGTGCGTGCTGATACCGCTGTTCCTGCTCGCGACGGTGCTGCTGGCCGAGCGCTGGGCCATCGTCGCCTGCCGCTACCGCCTCATCCTGCGGGCCTGCCCGGTGCTGCCGCAGGCCGCGCTGCTGGCGGCTGTGCTGCTCTGGCTGGTCCAGCTGTCGGTGGTCGACTACCTGAGGTCCGGCATGGGCCCGGATTACTTCTCCATGCATTACGTGCCGCCGTCCACCGTCAAGGTGCATGGCAGCAGGCCGAAAAACCTGGTCCTGATCTATGTCGAGAGCCTGGAAGCGGGCTATGGCAACCGGCAGCTCTTCGGGAGCAACCTGATCGCGCCCCTCACCGATCTCGAGGCCAGCAGTTTCCGCTCCTTCGTGCAGATGCCCGGCACCGGCTGGACCATCGCCGCCATGGTGGCCACGCAGTGCGCCATACCGCTCAAGCGGGTCACGATCTTCGACGAGAACACGCAAGGGCAACAGGTCCGCTCCTTCCTGCCGAACGCCACCTGCCTCGGCGACATCCTGGCCCGGCACGGCTACCGCAACGTGTTCATGGGCGGGGCCTCGCCCAGCTTCGCCGGCAAGGGACGCTTCCTGCGCGCCCATCAGTACCACGAGGTGCTCGGCAAGGAGGACTGGCAAGCCGAGGGGGTGCTTGACGCGGCGATGAACGGGTGGGGCCTGTTCGACGACGCCCTGTTCAGCCGTGCACGCGCCAAGCTCAGCCAGCTGCACGCGTCCGGCCAGCCCTTCAACCTGACGCTGCTGACGGTCGACACCCATGAGCCAAGCGGCTACCTGTCGCACAGCTGCGCACGGCGCGGCCATGCCGGTTTCGAGGGCGTGATCCGCTGTAGCGCCGCCGAGGTGGCCGATTTCGTGCGCTTCGTGCGCGCGCGCGGCTACCTTGCCGATACCAATATCGTGATCCTGGGAGACCATACGGCGCGCCGCAATCCCCTGTCCGAGGCGCTCGAACGCCTGCCGGAACGCACGCTGTTCAACGCATTCATCGGCGCGACCCTGCCGCCGCGGAACCGCGAGCAACTGGTGCATTTCGACCTGCTGCCGACGATCCTCGAGTTCAGCGGCTTCACCGTGGGCGACGGCCGGCTCGGCCTCGGCTACAGCGGCTTCAACCGGCACGGCGCGAGGCCGCACCCGGGGCGGCTGGCGGACATGCGCGCCTCCCTCCTCAACCGTTCCGAGGCCTACCTGTCCCTGTGGCGCGACACGGCCCCGCCGCGCCGAGGCACGCCGTAGAAGCGCAGGCGCCCGGCCTGCTACAGGCCGAGCTGCGCCAGGATGGCGTCCTTGGTCTGCTGCAGTTCGGGCTGCGATACCTTGCGCGGATGCGCCTGCGTGATCGGGAACACCGACTGGATCGTGGCCGGACGTGGCGACAGCACCACCACGCGGTCGGCCAGGTAGATCGACTCTTCCACGTCGTGGGTGATCAGGATGACCGTGTGGTTCTCCTCGCGCAGCACGCGCAGCAGTTCGTTGCGCATCTTCAGGGCGGTAAGCGCGTCGAGCGCCGAGAAGGGCTCGTCCATCAGCAGGATGTCGGGCTTCACCGCCAGCGCGCGCGCGATCTCGACGCGCTTGAGCATGCCGCCCGAGAGCTCGTGCGGATAGGATTTCTCGAAGCCCTTCAGGCCCACCATCTCGGCATAGTGGTCGGCCGTCGCCACCTTGGCGGCATCGTCCTTGCCGGACAGGCCGAACATCAGGTTCTCGCGCACCGTCAGCCAGGGAAAGACCGAACCGTGCTGCGAAATGACGATGGCGTTGGGCGACGGCTTCATTACCGGCACGCCGTCGATCGCTACCGCCCCGCCATCGGGACGCTCGAAGCCGGACAGCAGTTTCATGAGGGTCGACTTGCCGCAGCCCGAGGGGCCGACGATGGCGATGAACTCACCCGGCGCGATGTCGAGGTCGATGCCGCCCACCACCTGCAGCGCCTTGAAGCCCTTGCGCAGGGAGCGGATCGCGATCTTCGCGTCGGCCCTGGCTTCTACCTTAGCGTCCATAACGCCACCTTACCTGTTTGAGGCCTTCGAGACGGCGCATCAGGGCGTCCAGCCCCAGGCCGATGAGACCGATGATGATCATGGCCGCCACCACCAGGTCGTAGCGGTTGCCGGCATTGCGCGCGTCCATGATCAGGAAACCCAGGCCCGAGCTGCGCACGATCATCTCGGCCGCCACCACCACCAGCCAGGCCACCCCCAGGGCGATGCGCATGCCGGTCAGGACCTCGGGCAGCACGGCCGGCACGATCACCTGGCGGAACAGCTTGGCGCGCGGGACGCCGAAGTTCTCGGCCGCGCGCAGGTAGCGACCGTCGATGGCGTGCACGCCCGCCGAGGTCTGCACGATCAGCGGAAACACCGCGGCCAGGAAGATCAGGAACACCGGCGCGACGTCGCCCACGCCGAACCACAGGATCGCGATCGGGATCCAGGCGATCGGCGAGATCGGGCGCATGATCTGGAAGATCGGGTTGAGCGTGCGGTAGGCGCCGTCCACGCGGCCCATCCACAGGCCGAGCGGCAGCGCCACCACCAGCGCCAGCAGGAAGCCGGTGGCCACCCGCACCAGCGACGCAATGATGTGCTGCCATAGCGTGCCGTCGCGGGCCAGCTCCAGCGCGCCGGCGGCCACCTGCTGCGGCGAGGGGAAGATCAGGCTGCCGCTATGAACGATCACTGCCCACCAGAGCAGCACGATGGTGGCGAGCACCAGCAGCGGGGGCCATATCCGGTTCAGTCTATCCATGGTTCATGTCTTGCTGTCGATGAGGGAATGCAGGCGCCATTTCAGGCGCTCGATGCCAGGGGCCGGGCTCTCCTCGACCACGACCGTCATCTTGCCGCTGACGTGAGCGGTGCAGTCGAAGGGATGCTCGCCGGCCTGGGCGAATGGCAGGCGGAAATCCTGCCCCGGCATGATCAGGACCGGGCCGAAGATCTGCGGCACCGTGTCGCTGTTGCGCAGCAAAAGCACGTCGCGCACGCCCAGGGTCAGGGTGATCTGCTCTGGCAGGATGCTGGTCTTGTCGCCTTTCATGCGGCGCTCCCAAGTGCCCTTGGGGATGTCGAACAGCTGCTCGCGCGAGGATGCCTGCAGGGGCGCGAACGAGGCCCAGGCAAATGATGCCGCCAGCAGTGCCACGATCAAGGCGATGCCGATGCGCAGCTTCATCTACTCGGCCGCCAGCACGTTCACATCGTGCACCATCTCGTCGGCCGGGCGGCCGAACGGCATCATCGCGCGCAGCATGCCCTTCTTGTCGATGAAGTACAGGTAGGACGAGTGTCCCATCTGGTAGCCGGACTGGCCGGCCGGCGCCGGGAAGCGGGTGGCGCTGATGCCGTAGTCCTTGCGGATCGCCGCCATCTGTTCGGGCGTGCCGGTCAGACCGATGAAACTCTTGTCGAACTGCGCCAGGTAGGTTTTGAGGCGCGCCGGCGTGTCGCGTTCCGGGTCGACCGAGATGAACACCACCTGCAGCCGGTCGGCATCGGCGCCGAGCTTCTGGCGCGCCTGCGCCAGCATGGCCAGCGAAGCCGGGCATACGGCCGGGCAATGGGTGAAGCCGAACTCCAGCACCACCACCTTGCCGCGCAAAGAAGACAGGCGGAAGTCCTTGCCGTCGGCGGCCTTTTGCGCGATCTCGGGCGCCGGTCGCGCCGGCGAGAAGGTTCCGGATTTCAGCGCCGGCGCCGCATGGACGGTCGCAGCCAGCGCCAGCACCGCCGCAAGCAAGGCGCGCTTCATAACGCCACCTTCACGGGCTTGATGTTCTTCACGAAGCTCTCGTCCACGTATTGTTCGTAGCGTACCGGGCGCTTGAGCGTGCCGGCCTGCACCGAGAGCTGCATCAGCTCGTCGAACTCGGCGCGCAGCATGCGCAGGTCGCCGTAGGTCACGCGGTCCGAGGGGTTGTTCATGACGAAGCGGATGATGTTCGGGTCCTGGTTGAAGAACTTGCGGTTCGCCGCGATCACGGCCGCCTTGTCGCGGTTGCCGGGCGTCGCGTCGAGCCAGTTGCCGGCCGCCTGCACGTAGTTCACCAGCTCCTGCACCAGCGGGCGGTTGCTGTCGATCAGCTCCTGGCGCACGGTGAGCACGCAGCAGATGTAGTTGCGCCACTCGTCGCGCGTCATCGACAGCGGGCGCGCATAGCCGGCGCGCTGGGCCGCGGCGCCGAAGGGCTCGCCGGTGCAGTAGCCGTCCACGGCCCTGGCGTAGAGCGCGGCCGGCATGTCCGGCGGCGCCATCTCGATGATCTCGATGTCCTTGGGCGACATGCCTTCGCGCGCCAGCATCTTGCGCAGGAACAGGTAGTCCACCGCGAAACGGCTCGGAATGGCGATGCTTTTGCCGCGCATGTCCGAAAACTTGCGGAAGGGCGAATCGGTGCGCACCATGATCACCGCGCCCGAGCGGTGCCCGAGCGAGACGATCTTCAGCGGAATGCGCCAGTCGGTCAGGTCCATGACCAGGGGCGCCAGCATGTAGGCGGCCTGGATGCGGCCCGTCATCAGGGATTCCTTGATCTCCGGCCAGCCCGAGAACTTGTTGTACTCGAAGGCGGTGAAGGACGCATCCGGCTTGCCGTCGTTGACGGCGCGCGCCTTGCAGGCGATCGGCAGCGTCAGGTTGCAGGTGACGGGCAAGCCGCCCACGCGCAGCGGAGCCGACGCGGCCGCGTTCGCGCTCGTGCCCATGCCGACCAGCGGCAGGGCCAGGGCGCCGCCGAGCAGCTGGCGCCGGCGCGGGGAATGCTCGTACATGGAAACGCTTCCAGAACCAAAGAGTGGGCCAATTCTAGCATCGTATTGACCTGGGTCAATAAGTGAAGCCCTTATATGTCCAGGTGCGAGATCAAAAGCCGACGCTGGGCTTCGCCCTCCCCCTCTTCGCCATTGCCGTTGTGGTTGCCGAGCGAAATCCCGACCGACATGATGTCGATCAGGAGCAGCTGCAGGATGCGCGAAATCATCGACAGGAAGGTCGTGCTGTCCTCGCTGTGGTCCACCGCCAGGCAAACGGTCGACTTCTTCGCCAGCAGCGACTTGCTGCTGGTGATGGCGATGACGTCCGCCCCCGCCGCCCGTGCCGTGTCCACCGCCTCGAGCAGCTCGGGCAGCTGCCCGCCGGTGGAGATCGCGATCACCACGTCGCCCGGTCCCAGCAGGCCGGCGGCCAGCGTGAACAGGTGCGAGTCGCCGTACAGCGCGGCCGGGATGCGGAAGCGGAAGAACTTGTGCTGGCCATCCAGGGCCACCGCGCGCGCATTGCCCATCGCGTAGAACTCGACGCGGCGCGCGCGCCTCAGGAGCTCGATGGCGCGGTCGATCGCGTGCACGTCGAGCTGGTCGCGGAACTTCAGGATCGCCGACACCGTGTTGTCGATGACTTTCGCCGACAGGTCGTGGGTGCTGTCGCTCATGCGCACCTGGCTGTGGCGCACCGGGATGGTGCCGGTCAGGCTGCCGGCGAACTTGAGCTTGAATTCGGCCAGGCCCTGGAAGCCGAGCGAACGGCAGAAACGGATCACGGTCGGCTGGCTCACATCCGCCAGGCGCGCGATCTCGGCGATCGGCTCGGACAGCACCTTGCGCGGATGCTCCAGCACCAGGGCGGCCACGCGCTGCTCGGCCGGCGAGAGTTCGTGGCGCAGCTGCTGCACCCGGTCCATCAGGGTGTTGGCGCCGCTGCGGCCGCGCAGGTGCTCGGACAGGATCGCCGACACCCCGTGCAGGGCCGGGTTGGGCGTCATGATCACATAGGTGGGGATCTGGGCGATGTAGTCGGTGAAGCGGCCCTTGGCCTCGAAGCGGGCGCGGAAGGGCGACGTGGCGAACCACTCGGCGATGCGCGGCACGATGCCGCCGCCGATGAAGATGCCCCCAAAAGCGCCCAGCGTCACCGCCAGGTTGGCGGCCGCGCCGCCCAGCATGCCGGCGAAGGTTTCCAGCACTTCCAGGCACAGGGCGTCCTTGTCGTCGAGTGCGCCGCTGACGATGTCGGCGGTGCTGCGCGCGGGCGCTTCGACCCCATTGCGCCTGGCCAGCGCCCGGTACATCAGTTCGATGCCGGGACCGGAGATCAGGCGCTCGTTCGACACGTGCGGCCATTCCTGCCAGGCGTGCTGCAGGATCGCGAACTCGCGTTCGTCGGCCGGGGCGAAGTTGACGTGGCCGCCCTCGCTGCCCAGGGTGACGAAACCGTCGATGGTCGGGATCACGCCCGACACGCCCAGGCCGGTGCCGGGCCCCAGCACGCCGGCCACCGCGTGGCTTTGCGGGGCGCCGCCGCCGACCTGCATCAGGTCTTTCGGCTCGAAGCCCGGCAAGGCCATCGCCAGCGCCGTGAAGTCGTTCACGATCAGGAGCGTCGACAGGCCGAGGGTGCGGCGCACCTCGTCGGTCGAGAACTCCCAGTCGCGGTTGGTCATGCGGATGTAGTCGCCGCTGATCGGGTTGGCCAGGGCGAAGGCGGCGTGGTTGATGCGCACCCCGCCGGTCTGGGCCAGGTAGGCGTGCAGCAGCGGCACGATGCCGCTGTAGTCGTCGCAGAGCAGCACCGACACCTGGCGCAGCACGCCGGGCGCGGTTTCGAGCCCGAAGCGCGCGTGGGTGGCGCCGATGTCGGCGAGCAGGCGCGGACCGTCGGCGAAAGCGGCGCGGGAGGGTTTCAGTTCGGTATCGGGTTCAACAGTCATCGCGATTCAGGGCTGGCGGGACCTCGGCCCCGGATCGCGTTAGGATACCATTGAATGAATGACAAAAATACGGCACGTTGCACTGCCGCTGTACCGTAGGGTGGTCGGCTTGTCCGACCGCGCGTTCAAACAGTGCATGCGTTACTACCGAGTAGCCGTGAGCTGGACGCGCGGTCGGCGGAGCCGACCACCCTACCTGACCAGGCCCTTCAGCAGCTCGCGGTGGAAGCGCGCCGGATCCTGCATCTGCGGCGCATGTCCCATGTCCGGGAAACTGACCAGGGTCGCCTTGGGAATGCTCTTCGCGGTCTGCTTCGCCAGTTCCGGATAATTGCCGAGCTTCGGGCGGATCTCGGCGGGCGCCGCATCCTTGCCGATCGCCGTGGTGTCCTTCAGCCCGATCAGCAGCAGCACCGGCATGGTCAAATGCGGGAACTCGTATACCACCGGCTGCGTGTAGATCATGTCGTACAGCAGCGCCGAGTTCCAGGCGACGATCTGCTTGCCCGGCCCGCGGTACATACCGGCCAGCATCTGCACCCAGGGCTCGTATTCCGGCTTCCAGGTATTCACGTAATAGGTCGATTTCTCGTAGTTGCGGATGCGCTCGGCCGTGGTCTGCAGCTCGCGCTCGTACCACTTGTCCACGCCCAGCGAGGGCACGCCCACGGCCTTCCAGTCTTCCAGGCCGATCGGATTCACCAGCACCAGTTGCTCGGACTGCTGCGGGTACATCAGGGCGTAGCGCACCGCCAGCATGCCGCCGGTCGAGTGGCCCATGACGATGGCGTTCTTCACGCCGATCGATGCGAGCAGCGCATGCGTGTTCTGGGCCAGCTGCTGGAAGCTGTACTGGTAGTGGGCGGGCTTGGTGGACTTGCAGAAGCCCACCTGGTCGGGCGCCACCACGCGGTAGCCGGCCCCGCTCAACTCCTTGATCGTGCCTTCCCAGGTCGCGCCGCAGAAGTTCTTGCCGTGCATGAGCACCACCGTGCGGCCGTTCGGCTTGGCCGGCTTGACGTCCATGTAGGCCATCTGCAGTTTCACGCCTTGCGAAGTGAATTGGTAACGCTGCACCGGATACGGATAGTCGAATCCCTCCAGTTCGGGACCATACGCGGGTTCGGCAGCCGGCTGGGCAGCAAGGGCGGGAGCGAGGGTGAAGGCGGCGCACAGCAGCGCGCCGGACAAGCGTGTCAGTACAGGCATGGCGAAAAAAAGGCTGGTTGGTGTACCGGCCAGTCTAGCGGAAATGGATGACGCGCGATTGACGCCAACGCAGCGGGACCACCCTGCCCTGCACGCAGGCGCAAGCCGCCACGGCATGGCCGTGGCGGCTTGTGGCGGGGCGGGCTCAGTCCTGCGCGATCAGGGCGACCGGCGCTGCCGTCGGGAACTGCACCTTGCCGCCAGTTACTACCGCGGTCTTGCCCGAGTACCAGTCGCGCACCGTCTGGCCGTCGTTGAACACGCCGGCGACCGAAATCGGCACCGCCTTGTCCTTCGGCAGGTCGAGCGCGACCACCACGCGGTCCGTCACGCCATCCTTCTGCCAGGTGCGCTTGAAGGTGTAGGGGCTGGAGGCCAGCATCTGGTGCACGCCCGCGCCGACGGCAGGGTGGGCGGCACGGAAGCGGCCCAGCTTGGCCCAGTGCTCGCGTACCTCGGCCACCCGGTGGGCGCCGCGCTGCGCATTCGCTGCCAGCTCGTCCCAGTTCATGAAGGAGCGCAGCTTGGCGTCGCCTTCGGCGCCTTCGATGTTGAGCAGGCGCGCGGTCTCGTCGCCGTAGTAGATCTGCGCCGAGCCTGGCGCCAGCAGCAGCTTGTTGGCCGATTCGATCGGGCGCTGGCGCGCCGGGTCGAAGGGGCTGCCGTCGTCGTGCGAGCTGAGGTAGTTCAGCACCCCATAGCCCTTCATCGGACCGTGCAAGGCCTTCGAATAATCCGAGAACAGCTGTTCGTAGCCCTTGGCCGCGTCGGACTTCATGCTGAAGTTGATCATGTTGTCGAAGCCGTTGGCAAGCCAATCGACCTTGACGTTGCCGCCCATGTCGAAGCTGCGGCCGTGGTGGATCGAATAGTTGTAGACCTCCGAGGTCATGAAGAACGGCAGGTTGCCGAGGCGCTTGGACGGGTTGGCGCGCTTCCATTCTTCATAGGCCAGGCTGGCTTCCTGCTTGAGTTCCTTCCACACGCCCGGCTCGGTATGCTTGACGGTGTCGGCGCGGAAGCCGTCCACGCCGTACTTGCGCACCCAGTCGGCATGCCACTTGATGAGGTAGTAGCGCGGTGCGCGCGGATAGCCGGTGCGCTTGAAGAAGTCGTCCAGCTCCTTCACCTCGCGCTCGTAGCGCCCTTCCTTCTTCCACTTCGCCACCAGGTGCGGCGGCAAGGCCACATTCGCATTGCTGTTGGTGAGGAAGTCCGGCAGGTTGTCCACCAGCGTGCAGTCGACCGTGGTCGGCGCGTCCTTGTAGGTGCACTTCGGTCCCGTGCGCACCCAGTCCTTGGGCCAGACCGGGTCCTGCGCGGTGACCGGGCCGGTATGGTTCATCACCACGTCGAGGATCACGCGGATGCCGTTGGCGTGCGCGGTCTCGACAAAGCTGCGGAAATCCTTCTCGGTGCCCAGGTTGGCATCCACGGCGGTGAAGTCCTTGGCCCAGTAGCCGTGGAAGCCATAGGACAGGCCGGTGCCCTCGTCGGTCGGCCCATGGATCTGCTCGACCGGGGGCGTGAGCCAGATCGCGTTCACGCCGAGCTCCTTGAAGTAGCCGTCCTTGATTTTCGCCGTGATGCCGGCCAGGTCGCCGCCCATGAAACCGCGCAGCTTGGCCGCATCGGCCTTGCGGCCGTATGCCAGGTCGTTCGCCTTGTCGCCGTTGTTGAAGCGGTCCGTCAGCAGGAAGTAGACGGTGGCGTTCTCCCAGACGAAGGGCTTGCCGGCCGGCTGGCTGGCGGTAGTCTGTGCGGCCGCTTGGGTAGCGACGCCAAAGGCGAGCAGCATGGAGGCGGCAAGGACGGGAAGTTTCATGCGGGTTCCTGGGGTTGGTGGTGGGTCAGGTAATCACGGTCGGTTGCTCCCGGCCGGTGCGCTGGCGCAGTTCCGCCACGCTGTCGGCGATGGCGATCAATTCGGAAAGCGCTTGCTGGGTGTCGAGTTCGTGGCGTGCGGGGTCGGCCTCGTAGCGTTCGAGGTAGAGGCGGATGGTCGCGCCTTCGGTGCCGGTGCCGGACAGGCGGAACACGATGCGCGAGCCGTCCGCCATGATGATGCGGATGCCCTGGCGCGTCGCCACCGAACCGTCGACCGGGTCGTGGTAGACGAAGTCGTCGGCCTCGGCCACGCGGAAGCTCCCCAGCGTCTGGCCAGCCAGATCCGGCAGCTTCGCGCGCAGGGCCGCCATCAGGCTGTCAGCCGCCGTGGCGTCGACCGCTTCATAGTCGTGGCGCGAATAGTAGTTGCGGCCGAAGCGGGCCCAGTGTTCGCGCACGATCTCGTTCACGGACGCATTTGCCGAATCCTTGCGCGCGGCCAGCAGGTTCAGCCAGAACAGCACGGCCCACAGGCCGTCCTTTTCGCGGATGTGGTGCGAACCGGTGCCGTAGCTTTCTTCACCGCACAGCGTGACCAGGTTGGCGTCCATCAGGTTGCCGAAGTACTTCCAGCCGGTCGGGGTCTCGAAGCAGGAGATGCCCAGGCTTTCCGCAACGCGGTCGGCCGCCTGCGAAGTGGGCATCGAGCGCGCGATGCCGGTGATGCCCTTGGCGTAGCCGGGCGCCACGGTGGCGTTGGCGGCGATGATGGCCAGGCTGTCCGAAGGCGTCACCGCAAGGCCGCGGCCGACGATCATGTTGCGGTCGCCGTCGCCGTCCGAGGCGGCGCCGAAGTCGGGCGCGTCTAGGCCGTTCATGTGGGCGATCAGGTCGGCCGCGTTGACCGGGTTCGGGTCCGGGTGGCCGCCGCCGAAGTCTTCCAGCGGGTCGCAGTTGACTACCGTGCCGGCTGGCGCGCCCAGCATGCCTTCGATGATGGCTTTCGCGTAGGGACCGGAGACTGCGTGCATGGCGTCGAAGCGCATGCGAAAACCCTGGCCGAACAGCGCGCGGATCGCCGCGAAGTCGAACAGGCGCGCCATCAGCTCGCTGTAGTCGGCCACCGGGTCGATGACCTCGACCACCATGTTCTCGAGATGGGTGCGTCCCAGCTGGTCGAGGTCGACCGCGGCGGCGTCGCTGATACGGTAGGACGTCACTGCCTGGGTGTGGGCGAAGATCGCCTCGGTGATCTTCTCGGGCGCCGGGCCGCCGTTCTCGATGTTGTACTTGATGCCGAAGTCGCCGTCCGGGCCGCCGGGATTGTGGCTGGCCGAGAGCACGATGCCGCCGAAGGCCCCGTGCTTGCGGATCACGCAGCTCACCGCCGGCGTGGACAGGATGCCGCCGCGCCCCACCAGGCAGCGGGCGATGCCGTGGGCGGCCGCCATGCGCAGGATGGTCTGGATCGCTTCGCGGTTGAAATAGCGGCCGTCGCCGCCGACGACCAGGGTGCGCCCCGGGCCCTCGCCCAGGGTCAGGAAGATTGCTTCAACAAAATTCTCGAGGTAGCCGGCTTGCTGGAACTCGGTCACCTTCTTGCGCAGGCCCGAGGTGCCGGGCCGCTGTCCGGCGAACGGCGTGGTCGGGACGGTCTGGATGGTCATGCTTCGCTCCTGTCGTGATAACGTCGTGCAACATTACCATTGGCTGGCAATGTTAATAAAACGTTACGATACGACAGGCACGGAATCATTGGCGCAAGCCTCGCAGGGACTCAGATCGCGGCCTTGACCGGGGCTGCGCGGTCGGTCACGAACAGGGTCAGCACGGCCGCGAGCAGCATGCTGGCGCCGCCCAGCGCCACCGTCATGACGGTGTGGCCGCCGAAGAAGTGCTTGGTCACGCCGCCCAGCAACAGGCCGCTGACGATCTGCGGGATCACGACGAAGAAGTTGAACAGGCCCATGAAGTAACCCATGCGCTTGGCCGGCAGCGAGCCGGCCAGGATCGCATAGGGCATGGTGAGGATCGAGGCCCAGGCCAGGCCGACGCCGATCATCGGCAGCATCAGCATGTTCTTGTCGGTGATCAGGACCAGGCTGGCCAGGCTCAGGCCGCCGATCGCCAGGCAGGTCGCGTGGACGGTCTTGCGGCTGGTGGCCCGCGCGAACACGGGCAGCAGGAAGGCGGCCAGCGCCGACACCCCGCTATACACCGCGAACATCACGCCGACGAAACTGCCGGCGGCCTGGAAGCTCGAGGATTGCGCGTCGGTGGTGCCCCAGACGTTGTCGGCGATCGCCGAACCGGTGTAGATCCACATCGCGAACAGCGCGATCCAGGTGAAGAACTGCACGAAGGCCAGCTGCACCATGGTCTTCGGCATCTTGCCGAAGCCGCCGAGGATCTCCTTGACGGCCACGCCGAAGCTGCGGGAATGCTTGCGCTCGGCGTTGAAGGCGTCCATGTCGGGCGGCGGCAGTTCGTCGGCGCTCACCACGGTCCACAGCACGGCCAGGAAGAAGATGGCGCCGCCGGCATAGAAGGAATAGCGCACGGTCTCGGGAATCATGCCGCCCACTGCTTCGTTGGACACGCCCATCGATTCGAAGAAGACCGGCAGCAGGGACGCGATCACCGCGCCGCAGCCGATGAAGAAGGTCTGCATCGCATAGCCCGCGGTCTGCTGCGAGGCGTCCAGCTTGTCGCCCACGAAGGCGCGGAACGGCTCCATCGAGACGTTGATGGCGGCATCCATCATCCACAGCACGGCCACGGCCATCCACAGCGCGGCGGAATTCGGCATCAGGAACAGCGCGATGGCGGCCAGCACGGCGCCGATGAAGAAGAAGGGACGGCGGCGCCCCCATTTCGGGTGCCAGGTATTGTCGCTCAGGTAGCCGATGATCGGCTGCACCAGCAGGCCGGTCACCGGCGCGGCCAGCCAGTACAGGGCCAGGTTGTCGGGGTCGGCGCCCAGCGTCGAAAAGATGCGGCTGGTGTTGGCGTTCTGCAGTGCGAAGCCGAACTGGATGCCGAAGAAGCCGAAGCTCATGTTCCAGAGCTGCCAGAACGACAGGCGCGGCTTGATGGCCGCGGTTTGCATATCCATGTGTGTCCCCAATGACGGCCCGGACCTGAGCGGGCTCTCGTGTGATGCAGGCAGCCCACATCAGGCCGACCTACAGGTAGCTGTAGCAAAATAACATGGCGATTTCTGAGTGTCAATCGAAGAGCTGTCATAGTAGAATCGGCACAACAGAGGTGCCCGCAAAGTGCAGCTCTGTAGTCAAACAACAGAATAAAACCTCACGGAGACTAGCGCATGTCCTTTATTCGCCGCACTACCCTTCCCCTCCTGCTGGCCGCTGTGCTCGGCGCCCCTGCGCTTGCCGCCGATGCCCAGAAGCTGTCGACCGCCCTGCCCGGCGTGAGCCTGCTGGGCGAGCCGCTCGCGATGCCGGGACTGGAGCGCAAGCGCCAGCTGCGCCTCTACCTGCCGCCGGGCTATGCGACCTCGAACAAGCGCTATCCGGTGCTGTACATGCACGACGGCCAGAACCTGTTCGACAATGCCACCGCCTACGCGGGCGAGTGGAAGGTGGACGAGACCCTCGACGCGCTGGCCAGGGAAGGCAAGCTGGAAATGATCGTGGTCGGCATCGACAACGGCCAGGAAAAGCGCATGACGGAGCTGAACGCCTGGGACAACGAGCGGATCGGCAAGGGCGAAGGCCGCGAATATACCGACTTCATCGTCAAGACCGTCAAGCCGATGATCGACAAGCAGTACCGCACCCTGCCCGGTCGCGAGCATACCGCGATCATGGGCAGCTCGATGGGCGGCCTGGCGTCGCATTACGCGCTGGTGCAGTATCCGCAGGTGTTCAGCAAGGCGGGCGTGTTCTCGCCGGCCTACTGGACCGCGCAGCCCTCCTTCGACTTCGTGGCCGCCAAGCCGGTGCCCAGGGATGCGCGCGTGTTCCTGCTGATGGGCGAGAAGGAAGGGCCGCAGATGAATGCGGACGTCAAGCGCATGGCGGAGGTGGTGAAGAAGACCGGGCATCCGGCGGCCAATACGGTCTTGAAGATCGTGCCGGGGGCGGAGCACAACGAGGCGTTCTGGGCGGGAGAGTTGCGCGAGGCGCTGCTGTGGATGTTCGCGCCGGATAAGACGTAATACATACCGTGGAGTGATCTGGTCCAGTGGACCAGATCACAAGCCGCCCACGGTACGGGTGAATCTTACCCCTTGCGATGCGGCTTCTTGCCCGCGTCCTTCTTGAAGAACTTCTTCTTCGGCGCCGCGGCGATCGGCGCTTCCAGCCCGTCGCGCGTCATGTTCAGCTGCTGGCCGGCCACCCACACGGTCTTGAGGTGGTCGATCAGTTCCTGCGTCATGTCGTCCGGCAGGTCGATGGTGCTGTAGTCGTCGTAGATCTCGATGCGGCCCATGTACTTGGCCGGCATGTCGGCCTCGTTGGCGATGGCACCGACGATGTTGCCCGGCTTGACGCCGTGCTGGTGGCCGACTTCGATGCGGAAGGTCGCCATGCCCGGTTCCGCCTCGCGCACCACGCGCTCCTTCTTGAATGCCGGTTCGCGCGGTTCACGCACAGGACGCGCCGGACGGTCTTCCCACGCAACCTGCTCGCGCGGCACGAAGTCGGCGCGCTCCGGACGCGCCTCGCGGTCCGGCTTTTCCAGCAGCAGCGGCTGGTCGCCGCGCGCCAGCTTGGCCAGCGCGGCGGCGATGTCCACCGCCGGCACGTTCTGTTCGCGCTCGTACTCTTCGATCAGCGAACGGAACACGTCCAGCCCGCCTTCGGCCAGCGTGCTGGCGATCTGCTCCTTGAATTTCGCGATGCGGACGTCGTTGACCGCCTTCACGGTCGGCAGCTGCAGCGGCGCCACCGGCTGGCGCGTGGCGCGCTCGATCGCCTTGAGCAGGCCGCGCTCGCGCGGCGTGATGAACAGGATCGCCTCGCCGCTGCGGCCGGCGCGGCCGGTGCGGCCGATGCGGTGGGTGTAGCTCTCCGGGTCCGAGGGCACGTCGTAGTTGACCACGTGGCTGATGCGCTCGACATCAAGGCCGCGCGCGGCCACGTCGGTCGCCACCAGGATGTCGATCTTGCCGTTCTTGAGCTGCTCGATGGTGCGTTCGCGCGCCTGCTGGGCCATGTCGCCGTTGATGGCGACGGCGGCGAAGCCGCGCGCCTGCAGCTTGGTCGCCAGCTCTTCGGTGCCGAGCTTGGTGCGCGCGAACACGATCATGCCGTCGAAGGGTTCCGCTTCCAGGATGCGGGTCAGCGCGTCGAGCTTCTGCATGCCCGCCACCAGCCAGTAGCGCTGGGTGATGTTGGCGGCGGTGCCGGTCTTGGCGGCGACCGTGATTTCCTGCGGATCGCGCAGGTAGGTCTTGGCGATGCGCTTGATCGCCGGCGGCATGGTGGCCGAGAACAGCGTGGTCTGGCGCTCCGGTGGGGTCTGCTGCAGGATGTGCTCGACGTCGTCGATGAAGCCCATGCGCAGCATTTCGTCCGCTTCGTCCAGAACGAGCGTTTTCAGCTGGGACAGGTCGAGCGAGCCCTTTTCGATGTGGTCGATCACGCGACCCGGGGTGGCCACGACCACGTGCACGCCGCGGCGCAGGGCCGACAGCTGCGGGCCGTAGCTCTGGCCGCCGTAGATCGGCAACACGTGGAAGCCCTTGATGTGGGCGGCGTAGCTCTGGAAGGCTTCGGCCACCTGGATCGCCAGCTCGCGCGTCGGCGCCAGCACCAGCGCCTGGGGCACGGCCTGCTTGATGTCGATGCGCGACAGGATCGGCAGTGCGAAAGCGGCGGTCTTGCCGGTGCCGGTCTGGGCCTGCCCGAGCACGTCACGGTTGGCCAGCAGCAGCGGAATGGTCGCAGCCTGGATCGGCGATGGCGTTTCGTAGCCGACGTCCTTCAGCGCCTTCAATACGGGCGCGGAGAGATCGAGATCGGCAAAAGTCGGGAGGGGGGTGTCAGACATGGCAAAACTTTCAAAGTTGATACTGAAGCCGCAGTTTACTCTCTCGCGCAGCGAGGGCGGGCACTATTTGGAACGGGGCTGTTTTTTTACCAAGTGGAAAAAAAACGGCGGCCCCATGCGCCTTCACGCATGGGGCCGCGAATGATACAGGGTAAGCGCTACATTTTCTTGGCCGCGCACATCCTGGCAATATAGTCGTTATGCGAGGGCATGACGTCGACGCACTTGGCGATCACGTCGCGCACGCTCTCCAGGTACTCGGCAATGTCCTCTTCCGACTGTGCGTCGGCCAGCGGGTGGTAGCCGTCGATCGGCATGTTCTGCCCTTCGAAGACCTGGATCCAGCCGACTTCCGAGAACAGCTCGTTGTCGACCCGGACCACGCGGCCGTGCGAGCGGTACATGGCCATCTTGTGGCGCAGCGTGTCGGGAATCGTCATGTTCGCGCATTCTTTCCAGTATTCCGAATCGGTGCGCTGGTTCAGGTGGTAGTGCAGGATGATGAAGTCGCGGATGCGCTCGTAATCGAAGCGCGACTGGCGGTTGTACTCGTCGCGGTCGATCGCGCTCCAGCCGCGGTCCGGGAAGAAGTCGAGCAGGCGCTGGATGCCGGACTGGATCAGGTGGATGCTGGTTGACTCCAGGGGCTCGAGGAAGCCGCTCGACAGGCCCAGGGCCACCACGTTGCGGTTCCAGGCCAGCTTGCGCATGCCGGTCTGGAAACGGATCAGGCGCGGCTCGGCCAGTGCCCGGCCGTCCAGGTTGGACAGCAAGGTAGCTGCGGCCTCGTCGTCGCTGATGAAGCGGCTGCAGTACACGTGGCCGTTGCCGGTGCGGTGCTGCAGCGGGATGCGCCACTGCCAGCCCGACTTGTGCGCGGTCGAACGGGTATACGGCGTGATGACGGGCGCCGATTCGCAGGGCACGGCCAGCGCGCGGTCGGCCGGCAGCCAGTGGGTCCAGTCCTCATAGCCGGTCTGCAGGGTCTGTTCGATCAGCAGGCCGCGGAAGCCCGAGCAGTCGATGAACAGCTCGCCCTCCACGCGGGTGCCGTTTTCCAGCTCGACCGCGTCGATGTGGCCGTCCGGCTCGCGCAGCGTGGCGCGCGTGATCTTGCCTTCGATGCGCACCACGCCGCGCGACTCCGACAGCTTGCGCAGGAATTTCGCGTACAGGCTGGCGTCGAAGTGGTAGGCGTAGCCGATGTCGCGCAGCGGCGAATTCGGCACGTCGAAGCGCGGCGGCATGAACTTGTTGGCTTTCGAGGCCATCCGCGTGATCGAGTATTCCTCGAGCGGCGCGGCCTTGCCCGCGCGGCGCATCTTGTTCCAGTACTGGTCGAAGGGCAGCGTGGCCAGGTCCTGGCCGAGGCGCCCGAAGCCGTGCATGTAGCGGTCGCCGAGCTTGCCCCAGTTGACGAACTCGATCCCCAGCTTGAAGCTGCCCTGGGTCTCGCGCATGAATTCGTTCTCGTCGATGCCGAGCACGCGGTTGAAGCGCTGGATCATCGGGATGGTCGCTTCGCCGACGCCGACGATGCCGATCTCGTCCGATTCGACGAGGCGGATGTTGTAGCGGCCGTTGAGGACGGTGGACAGCGCGGCCGCGGTCATCCAGCCGGCGGTGCCGCCGCCGACGATGACGATGTCCTTGATTGGTTCTGTACTCATGTGCAATGCCCGGTGGGTCTGACGAACAACGACCCCTGGCGGGCGGATGCCCGGCAGGGGTCGTTACTTTACCTCAGTTCAGCTCAGCTTAGAACTTGTAGCTGGCGCCGAAGTGGTAGGTACGGCCATAGTCGACGCGGTTGGTCGGGTTGTTCTCGTCGTCGGTGAACTCCAGGAACGGTGCGTTGTTCCAGTTCTGCGCCTGGGCGAACAGGCTCACGCCCTTCAGCCAGCCGCTCTGGATTTCATACGACGCCTGCAGGTCGACCACGGTCTCGCCCTTGATGAAGGTCAGCTGCGCATTGTCCTGGTAATCCGACACCTGGCCCAGGAAGCTCGAACGCTTGCGCGCCGCGGCAGCGATCTGGAAGCCGTTCTTCTCGTAGTACAGGCGCAGGTTGCTGACCTTGCGCGACAGGCCCGGCAGCGGGATGCTGATCGCGCTGCCGGTCACGTTGGCGAAGCCTTCGCGCGGCAGGTCGATGCTGCTCTTGGTATCCGAGTGGTTCAGCATCACGCCGAAGCCGTCCAGGTACTGGCTCGCCATCGAGAACGGCAGGTTGATCGCCAGCTCGTAACCGTACAGGTTGCCGCCGTCGCCATTCATCGGCTGGGTGAAGCGGCCGATGGTCCCGCCGCCCGGCGGCAGGGTGGTTTCCGGCGAGATGGTCTGGGCGAAGTCGTAGTCGCGCGCCATGCGGAAGATGTAGGTGTCGAGCTTCTTGTAGAAGACGGCAGCGCTGACATAACCCTTATTGCCGAAGTACTTCTCGTACGACAGGTCGAAGGCCTTGGCGCGGAACGGCTTGAGCTGCGGGTTGCCGCCGCTGCTGGTCAGGACCGAGACGCCCTGCTGGTTGCTGAGCGTGACGTTCTGGCCGGCGCGCAGGTCATCCAGGTTGGCGCGCGAGACGACCTTGGCCAGGCCGACGCGTACCTTCTGTTCGTTCTTGAGATCGAAGGACAGGTTCAGGCTAGGCAGGAAATCCCAGTACGTGGAGCTGTCGGTGACGCGCATGCCCGGGCAGGACGTCGGGGTATTGCCCTTGCAACGGCCGCTGTCGACCTGGTAGCCGCCACCGGTCTGGTCCGAGTAGATCGCCTGGATGCCGGCGTTACCGCGGTACGGCAGGCCGAACAGCTCACCTTCCAGGTCGCCCATGGCGTAGCCGGTCCAGATGCGTTCCTTGACGTCCCACCACTTGTTCAGGATGTCGGCGTCGACCTTCGGTGCCAGTTCATACACGGTACCGAGCGAGCCGACCGGGTTCCACGACACCACGTTGAAGCCCGAGGCGCCGGCCTGGGCGACGTCGCTGCCCGGCACGTCCGCGGCGCCGTTCGGGTTGCCGCCGATGATCATCAGGCGGCCGTCCTGGCCGGTACGCTCCTTGTCGCGCATGGTGAGGTTGAAGCCGTAGGTGGTGCCGACCACAGGACCCCACTCGACCGCCTTCTTGGCGGACAGGCGCAGCGCCTTGACTTCGTCCTCGACGTACGGCTGGCCGAGGTAGCCGGCCTGCGGCGAAGCCGCGCCGCCGGACCAGCCCATGGTGTCGGTCAGCTTGACGGCGCCACGGTCGGCGTAGTTCAGGCCCGGGGTGTACTTCACTTCGGTGACGTTGGCGCCGTTGAAGCCGGTGTAGCGCAGCGAATCCTGCTGGCTCGGGACGGTGCCGGCGGTGGTTTCGTAGCGCGAACCCAGCTTGGTGGCCTTCGACCAGGTCAGGTCGGCCATCGTGGTCCACTCGCCGAGTTTCAGCTCGTTGTTCCAGCCGATGGTCTTCAGGTCGTCTTCCGCGCCTTCGTAGTGGTTACGCACCACGCCCTTCCAGTTGGTGATGGTGCCGCTGGTGGCGACGCCATTGGCCACGGTAGCCTGGCTCAGCACGTGCGGCAGCTCGTAGGCGCCGCCGGCATTGCCGGCCACGCCGGCTTCGAAACCGGTCTTCTTCAGGCCGGTCTCGCCTGCCGAGTAGAACACGTCGACGGTCGACTTGAAGTTCTTGTTCGGACGGTACTGCAGCGAGGCGAAGGCGCCGTCGCGGTTGTGCATGTTCTGCTCGGTGTCGTAGCCGAAGCCGTTCGGGACCTTGACGGTGGCGCCGTTGTAGGTCATGTCGGCGGTGCCCCAGGAATTGAACTTCGACTGGCCGCCGCCCATTTCCTCGTAGCGGGTGAAGCCCACTGCCACGCCGATGGTGCGGTTCGCGAACTGGTCGATGTACGACAGGGTGGCGCGCTTGCCGTCGCCTTCCGGCAGGCCGTCGCGCTGTTTCACGCCGAGGCGGCTCTTCTTGTAGCTGACAGCGACGGTGCGCTTGCCGAAGTCCAGCGGCTGCACGGTGCGCAGGTCGATGGTCGAGGCCAGGCCCTGGCCGACGACGCTGGCGTCCGGGGTCTTGTAGATGACGATGGAACCCATCAGTTCGGCCGGGAACAGGTCGAACTCAGGCGAACGGGCGTTGCCGGTCGAGGCCATTTCGCGGCCGTTCAGCAGGGTGCCGTTGAAGCTCGGCGACAGGCCGCGCACCGAAATGTCCGATGCCTTGCCCGAGCTGCGGCCGCGCTGGGCCGAGACGCCCGGCAGGCGCGAGATCGATTCGGCGACGCTCTGGTCCGGCAGCTTGCCGATGTCTTCGGCCGAAACGGCCTCGACGATCGAGGTGGAATTCTTCTTGATCGAAATCGCCGCTTCGATACCGCGGCGGATACCGGTCACCTGCACGGTGGCGACGCCCGGCTGGACGTTCGCGGTGGCGCCCGCAGGCGTCGGCTCGGCGGCGGTGGCTGCCTGCTCGGCCGAATTCGGCTGGGTGGCAACGCTCGAGGTGGCGCTGGTCGTCGTGGTGGTGTTGTCCTGCGCGGTCGATTGCGCGTAGGCGCTGCCCGCGAAGACGGACAGGAAGACTGCGCAGCCGGCGGCAACCGGGCTCAGCTGGAATGCAAGGCGGGCCGGCTCACCAGCGCGCTTGGTTGCGAAGATATTCATTTGTCCCCTCAATAAAGACACAATAATTTTTTCCCGAAACTACAGCGCGACAGGCAGCTGCACGCCAGCCTCAAGCAAACGTTTTTGGACGTTCTGCCGAGGATTCTGTATTAAAACTAGATGCACTGTCAACGGGAGTTGCTTGTTACTACGATAATGCCATGTTTTTCAGAAAATCGGCAGCACAGCACGCGTTTTCCGTTGTATTTGGGCTACAAGAGTGCATATAGGTCGCTGTAGTCGGACTACAAATGCACTTTTAGACAGCATTCAGGCTGGAAGATGCACCATGTCGGTGCGTACCTGACGGGGCTGGGGTCTTAGAGAACCAAGAAAATTCCACAAGGAAAAATTTTTTGGATGAGCGAATCTGTACTTTGACTAGATTCCGAACAGTCAATGTATTTGTACCATGTAGTCGCTTCATAGTATTCTCGCCGCAACACAACCAAGCGCGGTGACACTCTTTCCTCCTGATTTGGCTGCAAACTGTAGTCTGACTACGCAGGTGTATTCCAGCTGCATACAGGTGGCGTAGAGAAGCCCAAGATACCCATGAAACTTTTCTTCGCCACTTTGCTGGTCGGCAGCGCCGCCCTGAGCCCCTTCGCCGCCCAGGCCCAGTCTCCCGCGATCGCCCACATGGAGCCGCCATTCTGGTGGGCCGGCATGCAGCACAAGGGATTGCAGTTGATGGTGCATGGCGAGCGCATCGCCGACCTGGAACCGTCCCTCGCCTATCCGGGCGTGCGCATCGCCTCGGTGACCCGGGTACTGAGCAGGAACTACCTGTTCATCGATCTCGAGATCGGCCAGGAAGCGCAGCCGGGCAAGTTTGACATCGTGTTCAGGGGCGCAGGCCGCCAGGCCAGCTATGCCTACCAGCTGCTGGCGCGCGAGCCCGGCTCGGCGCAGCGCCAGGGCTTCACCAGCCGCGACACGATCTACCAAGTGATGCCGGACCGCTTCGCCAACGGCAACCCGGGCAACGACAGCACTCCGGACACACTGGAGAAGGCGAACCGCGCGAACGGCTCGGGGCGCCATGGCGGCGACATCCAGGGCATCATCGACCGCCTCGACTACATCCAGGGCATGGGCTTCACCCAGCTGTGGCCGACGCCGCTGGTCGAGAACGACATGCCGGCCTACTCCTACCATGGCTACGCCGCCACCGACCATTACCGCATCGATCCGCGCTATGGCAGCAACGAGGACTTCCGCCGCTTGTCGAACGAAGCGAAGAAGCGCGGCATCGGCCTGATCCAGGACGTGGTGCTGTCGCACATCGGCAGCTCGCACTGGTGGATGAAGGACCTGCCGACCCCGGACTGGGTCAACTACGGCGGCAAGTTCGTCCCGACCCAGCACCACCGCGTCGCCGTCCAGGACCCGTATGCCTCGAAGGAAGACGCCGACAACTTCACGCGCGGCTGGTTCGTCGAGAGCATGCCCGACCTGAACCAGTCGAACCCGCTGGTGGCGAACTACCTCATCCAGAACAACATCTGGTGGATCGAGTACGCCGGACTGTCGGGGCTGCGGATCGACACCTTCGGCTATTCGGACGGCGCCTTCCTGAGCGAATACACGCGGCGCCTGATCGCGGAGTACCCCAAGCTGAACATGGTTGGCGAAGAATGGAGCAAGCTGGTGCCGGTGGTGGCGCGCTGGCAGCGCGGCAAGGACAACTTCGACGGCTATTCGGCCTCCACCCCGAGCCTGATGGACTTCCCGCTGGCCGAAGCCATGCGCACGGCACTAAGCGACAACAAGGGCGGCAACGTCTTCACCGACGTATACGAAACACTCTCGCTCGATTACCTGTATCCGGAACCGGGCAACCTGGTGCTGTTCGAGGCGAACCACGACATGTCGCGCATCTGGAGCGCAGTGGGCGAGGACTTCGACCGCTACCGGATGATGATGGTGTTCCTGATGACGATGCCGCGCATCCCGCAGCTCTACACGGGCGACGAGATATTGATGACCAGCGCCACCAGGGAACGTGACGATGCCAGCTACCGGCGTGACTTCCCCGGCGGCTGGGCCGGCGACCGGATCGATGCCTTCACCGGCAAGGGCCTCACGGCGCAGCAGCGCGCCGCGCAGGAGCTGGTGCGCAAGCTGGCCAACTGGCGCAAGGGCCAGTCTGTCATCCACCACGGCAAGCTGATGCACTACGGCCCGCGCGACAATACCTATGTCTACTTCCGCTACGACGGGGACAAGAGAGTGCTGGTCGCCTTCAACAACAACCCGAAGGAGATGGTGCTCGACACCCACCGTTTCCGTGAGATGCTGGCCGGCGTGCCGGGCGGCGTGGACGTCCTGAGCGGCAAGCGCTTCGAGCTGGGCAAGGAGCTGCGCCTGCCGGCGAAGGCAAGCGTGATCCTGGAACTGGAGGCGGCACGATGAAGCGCAGCCTGCTGGCCACCGCCGCCTTCCTGGCCTGCCTGGGCGCGAGCGCACAGGACAAGGAACTGTATATCCGCGGCGCCTTCAACGGCTGGGGTACCGACAACGCCCTCGCCCACAAGGGCCAGGGCGTCTACGAAGCCGACATCCTGGTCAGTCCCGGCAACCATGCCTTCAAGGTGGGCAGCCGCGACTGGAGCGACGAGTGGGTGCTTGATGCCAACCAGAGCGTGACGGTGGCGCCGGGCACGGCCTACCGGCTCGAGACCCAGGCCGGCCCGGAAGACTATCTGTTCGTGCGTCAGACCGGCACCTACCGCTTCACGGTCGACGCCTCCAACCCGGCCGCGCCGAGCTTGCGCGTGCTGCGCCTGGAGACGCCCCAGGCGGCCAGCACGCCCGACCCGCACGCCGGCCGCGAGGCCGTCGCGACGCTCCACTTTCCGACCTGGGACGGCAAGCAGGAAACTGCGCGCTTCTCCTCGCCCGACCCCGGCGCCGAGCTGCGGCGCTATGCCCACTCCACCACTTTGAGCCTGCGCGACCCCGGACCGCAGCACAGCGAATACGCCGAGCAGCCCGGCCTGCCGCGCATTCGCACCGGCAACCTGGCCTTCGACGCCCTGTTCGCGCTGGCCGGCGCCGAGATGCGCCTCGACTCGGTCAGCCAGATCCGCGACGGCAACTACAACGGCGGCGCCGCGATTGCCTGCGAGTGCTTCGCAACCGGCGAGAAGTGGCACTACGTGTGGACGCGCGACCTGTCGTATGCGGCCGACCTGGGCCTGGCCCTGCTCGACCCGCAGCGGGTGCGCAACTCGCTCGAATTCAAGCTGTCCGGCTGGCGCAAGGGCGTGCCGATCGCCCCGCAAATCGCCGGCACCGCCGACGGCCTGCAGATCGTGCAGGACACCGGCAGCGGCGGCAGCTGGCCGGTCAGCACCGACCGCGTCACCTGGGCCTTCGCGGCCGAGGAAACCCTGCGCGCCCTGCCCGCTGCCGAGCGCGCCCCGTTCGCACGGCGCGCGCTGCAGGCGCTCTCCAACACGATCGAGAACGACCGCATCGCCGCGTTCGACGCGAAGACCGGCCTGTACCTGGGCGAGCAGTCCTTCCTCGACTGGCGCGACCAGAGCTACGCCGCGTGGGTCCCGAACGAGCTGGCCTTCATGTCGACCTCGAAGTCGCTGTCGACCAACGTCGGCCACGTCCAGGCCCTGAAGCTGGCATCGACCCTGGCGCGCGAGCAAGGCGACCAGGCCAGGGCGGAGCGCTACGCGACATGGGCGGAAGCGCTGGTCGGCGCCATCAACACCCAGCTCTGGCTGGACGATGCCGGCATGTACAGCAGCCTGACGGCCGGCCACCTCGACGGCGCGCCGATGCACAAGTTCGACTGGCTCGGCCAGTCGCTCGCCATCATCAGCGGCGTCGCCAGCGAGGAACGCGCGCGCTCGATCCTGGCCCGCTACCCGCACGGACCGATGGGCGCGCCGGTCATCTGGCCGCAGCAGCCGGACATGCCGGTCTACCACAACCGCGCCCTGTGGCCCTTCGTCACGGGCTACGGGCTGCGGGCGGCCACCCACGCGAAGAACGTGGCGGTGGCCGATGCAGCCTACGACTCGCTGATGCGCGGCGCCGCGCTCAACATGTCGAACATGGAGAACCTCGAGTGGCTGTCCGGCCAGCCGCTGCTGCTCGACGAACGCAAGCCGAACCTGATCGGACCGGTGATCAATTCGCGGCGCCAGCTGTGGTCCGTGGGAGCCTATCTGGGCATGGTGGTGGGCGAGGTGTTCGGGGTGTCGCTCCAGGACGATGCCCTGGTAGTGCGTCCCTTCGTCACCGCCAGGCTGCGCCGCGAGATGTTCGCGGCATCGAACGAGATCGCCCTGCACGCGCTGCACCTGCACGGCAAGCGCATCGACGTACGCCTGCGGCTGCCGGCGGCCAGCCGGGCAGACGGCTACTACCTGGTCGACCAGGTCCTGCTGAATGGCCAGGCAAGCGGCGAGCGGATTCCCCTTGACCGGCTCCAGGACCGGAACCAGGTCGAGATCGTGCTCGGCCGGCTGGCGCCCGGACAGCAGGACATCCGGCGCGTGAAGGACGATCCGTACGCGGACGCCGGCGCCACCTTCGGACCGCGCGAGCCCACGATCGCGGCATTGAAGCGCGACGCCAAAGGCGTGACGCTGCAGATCGCGGGCGCCCCGGGGGAACAGGGCGTGAGCTACAGCGTGTACCGCGACGGCAAGCGCGTGGCCGAGGGCCTGCCCGCGGGCAGCTGGCTGGATCGCTCCGCGAGCGCCTTCGGCTGCTATGCGGTGGAAGCGCGCGCCACCGCCAGCGGCAACCGCAGCCACCACAGCGCCCCGCGCTGCGTCGATGCGGGCATCGAGGTCGCCGTCACCGATCCGCGCACCGTCTCCAACGTCAAGCTTGCCCCGCCGAATACGCGCTTCCCGGCTCCCCGCCTGGAAGCCTGGGGCCAGCCCGGCGACCGCTTCGCCGTCGAACGCATCGCCATTCCCGCAGCCGGCAACTACCAGGTACAAGTGCGTTACCACAACGCCGCCAACCAGGTGAACCTGGGGATCAGCGGCGGCGTGAAGTGGCTGGCCGTGAAGGACGGACGCGGCCGGATCGTGGCGCAGGGCGTGGTGCAACTGCCGCATGCGCCGCTGGCGAAGGCGGATGCGCCGACGGTGTATTCGACGCCGCTGGCGGCCCGTTTAGGGCGCGGCAGCTACCGCGTCGAGATGAGCGACTTCTACAATATGAGCTATCTCGACAGCAACAGCAGCTTCAGCGCGGCGGGTGGGCTTACCGGTCCGTCGAACCGCTTCGATATCTATGGGGTGCGGCTGCTCAGGACGAATTGACGTAGGGTGTACCGGGGCGCGTAGCCGGCTTTGCCGTGCGCGCGTTCAGCTCCGCTATGCGCTGCGACGAAGCTTCCGGCAGTTGAACGCGCGGTCGGCAGAGCCGACCACCCTACGGCTCAGGCGGCTTCGGCCTCACCGGGGACCGGCCGCGCCTCCTTGCGCGACGGTCCCTGCGTCATCAGGAGCAGCCGCCCTTCCAGCACGCGGAACTCGAGCGGCATCGCCATTGTCTCCACTTCGCCGTCGGCCGCGACCTTCATGCGCTTGCGGCCGTAGACCGAGGGTGTGCGCACCAGCAGGCGCTTGAAGGCGAAGGCTTCGACTTCGTCGTCGTCGCCCAGGCGCCCCAGCATGCCGCGGACCAGCAGGCGCAGCAGGCCCAGCTTGCCCATGGGCCTGGGGGCGATGCCGACCAGCTGCCCGTCTTCCACCGCCTCGATCAGGCCGTCGCGCATCCCGACCTGCTCCAGCTGCAGGCGATTGTTCCCTACAAACAAGGTCGTGGTGCGCAGGCGCCGTTCCTTGCCGTCGAGCTCGAGCGTGATGCGCAGGTGGCGGTGCGGGCGCAGCGCGATCTTGATGGCCGAAAAGAAGGCGACGACACGGCTGCGCCCATAATGGCGCTTGTCGTTCTCGCGCTCCTCGAGCAGTTTCGGGTACAGGCCGACGCTGGCGTTGACGAGGAAAATCTTGTTGTTGAGCAGGCCTACCTGCACCGGCTGCAGCTTCGCCCGCAGCAGCGCGTACACGGCTTCGGCCAGGTCTTCGGGAATGCCGTGGGTACGGCCGAAATAGTTGAATGTTCCTTGAGGCAAGACGCCGAAGGGGCAGCCCGCCAGCACCGCTTCGTGCGCCACCGTGTTGATGGTGCCGTCGCCGCCCGCCGCCACCAGGATGCCGCCTTCGGCCGTGGCGCGCGCCGCCATGCTGTGCGCCTTCGCGGTCAGCTCGGCCGGATCGTCGACCAGTTCCAGGGTGCAGCTGCGCCCGGCGGAGGCCAGCACGCTTTCGATGGTCGAGCGCCGCAGCTCGGTCTCGGAATGGCCGGATCCGGCGTTGAGGACGATGAAAAATGGCGCATCGGGACGTGGCTCGGTGATCGGCATCGGTGCTTCGCTTGATCGGTTGGTGGACGGATGTGCAGGCAATCCTACCACCACCGCCCTGCCGCACAAGGTGCGCTAGCGCGCCTACGGAAGGTCCATGCCGTACAGGTTCAGTTCAGGCTCGCCCGCCACCACGACCCGCGTTCCCTGGAAGCACATTCCCAGCCTGAGCAGCAGCGCGATCGAGGCCGCATTGCCGGGTGTGGTGATGGCCACCAGCCGCGGGATGCCGAGCGCGCGTGCGTGCGCGACCACGGCCCGGGCGGCTTCGAAGGCATAGCCCTGGCCGCGGTGGCGCGGCAGGAAGGCGTAGCCGAGGTCGACGTCTTCCAGCGCGTCGCGCTTGATCAGGCCGGATAGGCCGACCGGCACGGCCGCGCCCTGCGCGAGCAGCTCGACCATGTACATGGAATGGCCGCGCGTGCGCTGCATCGCCACCGGCCCGTCCTCGATCGACTTCGCCGCGGCCTCGAGGGTGCGCACGCCGCGGTCGCCGATATGCGCGATGAAGGCGGGGTCGTTGAACAGTTCCAGGAACACGGCGGCATCGCCCGGCTCCACCAGGCGCAGGCGGAGGCGTTCGGTGCGCAGGACCTCCAGAGGATGGCGGGTCACGCGTCCACCGTCGGCCAGTGGTCCGGATCCTGCAGCAGCTGGTACATGACGTAGGCGTCCACGTAGCCGAGGCGCTTGTGGCGGTAGGCCTTGGGCAGGGTGCCGACGATCGAGAAACCGAGCTTCTTCCACAGCCGGATGGCGGCGGTATTGGTGCTCACGACGTAGTTGAACTGCATGGCGAGGTAGCCCAGGCGGCGCGCCTCCGCGAGGCTGTGCTCGCCGAGCAGGCGTCCGACGCCGGCCCCTTGCGCCGAGGGACTGACCATGTAGGACGCATTGGCCACGTGGTGGCCGCGCCCGGCCTGGTTCGGCACCAGGCGGTACATGCCGAGCACGCGCACGCCGCTGGTCGCAACAAACGACGTCACCTCGGGGCCGAGCCAGTAGGCGTGGCCCGCCTCGCGCGAGATGGCGGTGGTGAAGGGATAGGTTTCGCCGGCCGCGACGTGGGCGCAGAAGATGCTCCACATCGCATCGAAATCTTGCTCGCCGGCGGGGCGGATCTGGATGTCTATCACGGCTGTCGGGAACAGGTTACCGAACTCGAAAGCGTTCTATTCTAGCCGCAAATTGTCATGGATTACACGAATCGTGCGCGGCTTTTTCTGGCTTATTTCGGGGCCTGCTGCGGCATCCTGAAATCCGTGGCGGCAGGCCGCCCGGGCAGGTGCAGGCTCACCCGGGCGGACGGCGCCTCGGCGACCACGGCGCCGCGCCGCACCACCAGCTTGCGCGCGGCGCGCAGGCGGATCGCCTCGATCGTGGAGCCGGCGTCCAGCAGCACCAGGTCGGCCCAGCAGCCCGGCGCCAGCCCGTAGCCCTCCAGGCCGAGGATGCGCGCCGGGGTCTCGGTCACCGCCAGGAAGCACTGGTGCATCGCCTCCACCCCGGTCATCTGCGCCACGTGCAGTCCCATGTGCGCCACTTCCAGCATGTCGCCGGAACCCATGCCGTACCAGGGGTCGAGCACGCAGTCGTGGCCGAAGGCGACGTCGACGCCGGCCGCCAGCAGTTCCGGCACCCGGGTCATGCCGCGCCGCTTCGGGTAAGTGTCGTGGCGCCCCTGCAGGGTGATGTTGATGAGCGGGTTGGCGATCACCGCGACGCCGCTTTCCGCGATCAGGGGCAGCAGCTTGCTCACGTAATAGTTGTCCATCGAGTGCATCGAGGTCAGGTGCGATCCGGCCACCAGGCCCTGCATGCCGAGGCGCCGGGTCTCGGCCGCCAGGGTTTCGATGTGGCGCGACATCGGGTCGTCGGTCTCGTCGCAGTGCATGTCCACGCGCCGGTCCTGCTGCGCCGCGAACTCGCACAGCAGGCGGATCGATTCTGCTCCATCGGCCATGGTGCGCTCGAAGTGCGGGATGCCGCCGACCACATCGACGCCCATCGCGATCGCGCGTTTCAGGTTGTCGAAGGCGCCGGGACTGCGCAGCAGGCCGTCCTGGGGGAAGGCGACCAGCTGCAGGTCGAGGTAGGGCGCCACCTGCCTGCGCACTTCCAGCAGCGCCTCGACAGCCAGCAGGCGGTCGTCGCAGACGTCGACGTGGGTGCGGATCGCCAGCAGGCCGCGCGCCACCGCCCAGTCGCAGTAGCGCAAGGCACGCTCGACGATCGCATCCTGCGCCAGCTGGGGTTTCAGCTCTCCCCACAGGCGGATCCCTTCCAGCAGGGTGCCGCTGCGGTTCACCCGCGGCATGCCGTAACTGAGGGTCGAATCCATGTGGAAGTGCGCATCCACGAAGGGCGGGCTGACCAGGTCGCCGCCTGCGTCGATCTCGCGCGCACCCTGCGCTCCCAGGCGCTTTTCCACGGCCACGATGCGTTCGCCGTTGATGCCGATGTCGATGCCGTGGCTGCCGTCCGGCAGGGTGGCGTTGCGAATCACGAGATCCATGCGCTCCTCCTTTTGTCCCTCCGATTGTAACGATTTCCTGGAAGACTGGACGGTCAAGCAAAATCCACAAGACCTGATAATGCTGCAGCGCAAGATTTCTATAACTAAAGAATAAAATAAGTGGTTTGCAACACCGGCCATTCATGGCTACACTAGTTATATTGCAGTGCGCCATAAAATGACTGACAAGGAAATCTCATGACTTCAATCAGCGACCAGTTTTCCGCAGTACGCAAGGCCCAGTTCGACGCGCAGTTCGATTTTTTCAATGCCATCGCCAGCCAGACCCTCGAGAGCGCCAGCCGCGTGGCCGCCCTCAACATGGCGGTCTCGCGTGACGCCGTCCAGCGTTCTCTCGGCGCCTCCTTCGCACTGCTGAACTCACGCGATCCGCGCGACGTGCTCAGCCTTGGCGGCCAGGCCGAGGAAGGTTTCCGCAGCCTGTTCTCCTATGGCCGCGAGCTGCTCGGCATCGCCGCCGGGGTGCGCCCGTATGCCGTGCGTCCGCAGGGCTTGTCGGCGCCACAGGCCATCGAGACCGTGGAAGTGATCGAGCGCGGCGTCGCCGACGCCCAGGCCGCATCGGTCGCCGCCCTCGAATCCGTCGTCGAGGCTGCCGTAGAAGCTGCCCCTGCCGTGGAAGCCGCGCATCCGGTGGCGGCCTTCGCTCCCGTGAGCGAACCAGTCGTGGTGGCCGAGCCGGTAGCCGCGCCCGAGGCAGCCATGGAAGCGCTGGCCGCCGAGCCGGTCCCGGTGGCCGAACCGAAAGCCATCGCCAAGGCGGTCGGCAAAGGCGCCGCGCGCGCGGCCGCCGTTCCCCATCCTGCCGCGGCATCGGTGGCCGAGCTCGCCAACAGCGAGGGCAGTGAAGCACCGAAGCTCGTCCCCGCGCCGGCGGTGTCCAAGCGCAAGAAATAAACTTGCGGCACGGACGCGGCTGCGCCCGATTGGCAAAGCGACTACACTAGCGGGCTTCGGCCCGCTAGTCGTTTTTACGCGCATGGATAGCGCGGGCTGCACCAATCTCAAGGAACAACATGAGTCTCGCAAGGCTGATCGGCGGTTTCGTCCGCCGTCATTGGCATGCCTATGTCTCGTCGGCCTTCATGCTGGCCGGCGTCGCCATCTGCACGGTCTTGATTCCGCGCAAGGTCGGCGCCCTGGTCGACGGCCTGGCGGCGCAAAGCCTCGACCAGGACGCGCTGCTACTCGGGCTGGCCCAGCTGCTCGGCCTGGGCGTGGCCATCTATGTGCTGCGGGTCGGCTGGCGCATCCGCCTGTATTCGGCCGCCTACAACCTCGGCGTCGAGCTACGCACGCGCCTGTACGCGCGCCTGGCCGCGCAGGGTCCCGGCTTCTACCAGCGCCAGCGCACCGGCGACCTGATGGCGCTCGCCACCAACGACATCGACGCCATCGAGATGGCGGCCGGCGAGGCGATGCTGGCCGGCTTCGACGGCACCCTGACCCTGGTCATGGTGCTGGGCATCATGACGCTCGGCGTCGATGCGCGCCTGGCCGCCGTCGCCCTGCTGCCCTTCCCGCTGATGGCCTTCGCGTTCTGGCGCATCTCGCGCCAGGTGCACACGGCGGAAGCCGATGCGCTCAAGCGCTTCTCGGCGCTCAACGACCACGTGCAGGAATCGCTGTCGGGCGTGCGCACCCTGCGCGCCCTCGGCCTGGAAGCGCGCAGCGCCGACCAGTTCAGCGACCTGGCGGGCAAGGCGGCCGACGCCAGCCTGAATGCCCAGCGCTGGGAGGCGGCCTACGAACCGGCGGTCGGCCTGACCCTGACCGCGGCCACCGGCCTGACCCTGGGCCTGGGCGGCTACCTGGTCTGGAACGGCCAGCTCACCGTGGGCGCGCTGACCAGCTTCTCGATGTACCTGGGCCAGCTGATCTGGCCGATGTTCGCGGCCGGCTGGGTGCTGTCGCTGATCGAGCGCGGACGCGCCGGCCTGGCGCGCCTGCAGCCGCTGCTGGATGCGCCGCTCACGGTGCAAGACAGCGGCACCTTCGAACAGGTGGGCCGCGGCCCCTTGGTACTCGAGGGTGTCGGCTTCGCCTACGGGGAGGCCGGGCGCCCTGCCCTCGACGACGTATCGGTGCGGGTGGAGCCGGGCCAGACCCTGGGCCTGGTCGGCCCCACCGGCGCCGGCAAGTCGACCCTGCTGCGGGTGCTGCTGCGCCAGGCCACGCCGCAGCGCGGCACGGTCACCTGGGCCGGCCACGCGCTGGAGGACTACCGGCTGGACGCCCTGCGCGCAGCCATGAGCTGGGTGCCGCAGGAATCCTTCCTGTTCTCGGCCACCATCGCCGAGAACATCGCGCTGGCCCGCCCGGGCGCCGCGCGCGCAGAGATCGAGGAAGCGGCCAAGATGGCCTCGATCCACGACGACATCCTGCGCTTCCCGTACGGCTACGACACGCCGGTGGGCGAGAAAGGCATCACCCTGTCCGGCGGCCAGCGCCAGCGCGTGGCGATTGCGCGCGCCCTGCTGGCCGACAGTGCCCTGCTGCTGCTCGACGACGCCCTGTCGGCGGTGGACACCGGCACCGAGACCCGCATCCTCGAGCACCTGGAAGAATTGCGCGCGGCCCGCCCGGAACGTGCTGCGATCATCGCCAGCCACCGCCTGTCGAGCGTGGCCGGGGCCGACCACATCATCGTGCTGCGCGAGGGCCGCGTCACGGAATCGGGCACCCACGACGAGCTGCTGCTGCTCGACGGCTGGTATGCCAGCCAGTGGCGCTATCAACAACTGGAGGCCAGCATCGATGCAGAGTGATACCAACCAGGTCCCGATGCGCGCGCAGACCGCGCAGGCGGCCAGCCTGTTGCGCCGCGCCGCCGACCCCGACCGCCGCCACCTTTACTGGGCCACGTTCTGGCTGGTCATCGCCGCCGCCCTCGAAGTGCTCGGCCCCCTGCTCGGCAAGGCGCTGATCGACGACCACCTCCTGACCCGCAACCTGGACTGGACCCGCATGTCGCTGCTGCTCGGCGGCCTGGTGGTCACCGGCTGGGTCTCGTCCTGGATCCGCTACCTGCAGCTGATCCGCCTGTCGGGCCTGGCGATGCGCTCGGTGCGGCGCCTGCGCGAATGGGTCTACGGCCACGTGCTGCGCCTGCCGATGGCCTTCTTCGACCGCGCCATCACCGGCCAGCTGGTGAGCCGCGTGACCAACGACACCGAGGCGGTCAAGACCCTGTACATCCAGGTGCTGTTCGTGATGCTCGATTCGAGCATCGTGCTGGTCGGCACCATGATCGCCATGGCCTGGCTCGACTGGCGCCTGATGCTGGTGGTGCTGGCCCTGGTGCCGGCGGTGGTCGGCATCGTCTGGCTCTACCAGCGCCTGTCGGCGCCAGCCGTCACGCGTGCCCGCGCCCTGCGCAGCGACATCAACGGCCAGATGGCGGAATCGATCGGCGGCATGAGCGTCCTGCAGGCCAGCAATGCCCAGGGGCGCTTCGGCGAGCGCTTCCTGCACACCAACCGCTCGCACCGCAAGGCGCGCCTGGCCGAACTGAAGGCCAACGCCTTCCTGCTGCGCCCCGCCCTCGACCTGCTCAACGTGGTGTTGCTGACCATCGTGATCTACGGCTTCGGCCAGCGCCAGATGAACGCGGTGGAAGTGGGCGTGCTGTACGCCTTCATCAGCTACATCGCGCGGGTGGTCGAGCCGCTGATCCAGATCACCATGCAGTTCAGCGGCCTGCAGCAGGCGGTGGTCGCCACCGCGCGCGTCTCCACCCTGCTCGACGAGGCCGGGGCGGCCGAACATGCGCATGGGCGCGTCGGCAACGAGGCGGCGTTCGACGCGAAGGCGCCGGCGGTACGGGTGCGCGACGTGAACTTCGCGTATGTGGAAGGCCAGCGTGTGCTGCACGAGCTCTCGCTCGACATCCCGCAGGGCGCCTTCTTCGGCATCGTCGGCCACACCGGCAGCGGCAAGTCGACCCTGCTATCGCTGCTGCTGCGCTACTACACGGCGGACGAAGGCAGCATCGAGATCGGCGGCCTGCCGCTCGCCTCGATCGGCAACGAGCGCTTCCGCAACGAGGTGGGCCTGGTGCCGCAGGATCCCTTCATCCTGGCGGCGACGGCGCGCGAGAACATCGACATGGGACGCGGCCTGCCGCTCGCGCGCATCGAGCAAGCGGCGCGCGCGGCCCACGCGCACGGCTTCATCGCGGCGCTGGAACAGGGCTTTGATACCCAGCTGGGCGAAGGCGGCTCGCGCCTGTCCTCGGGCCAGAAGCAGCTGCTGGCGATCGCACGCGCGCTGGCGGGCGAGCCGCGCATCCTGCTGCTGGACGAGGCGACCTCGCGCATCGACAGCGCCACCGAGCAGATCGTGCAGGAAGCGCTGGAGGAACTGCGCGGCAAGGTGACCATCATCGCGATCGCACACCGCCTGTCGACCATCCGCGCGGCCGACCGCATCATCGTGCTGAACCACGGCCGCATCACCGAGGCCGGCTCGCACGAGGAGCTGATGCGCATCGAGGGCGGCCTGTACCAGCGCCTGTACCTGCTGCAGCAGATCGCGATTTAATCCCTCGGCGCCGGCACCAGGCGCCGGGCGTCGCGGCGCCGGATCTCGTCCGCCACCTGGTTCGCCAGCCGGTCGAGCGCCGCGAAATGCGCGCCCAGCCCTTGCTGCAGGGCCGCGGGGACACTGTCGGCGCACCAGCCGAGCATCATGCACAGTTCCAGGGTGCGCGGCGCCCCCGGCCCGCAGTCGGCGCCCAGGCGGCAGGCGAGCAGCGCGCCCCCGAAAGGGACGCCGCGCGCGGTCGAATCCTGTTCGTCGCTGCTTGGTGTCCGCTCATGGAAGACCGGGGACACCAGCGAGGCGATCACGTCCGGGTTGCCCTGCTCGAAGGCCGCCAGCAGCATCCGCGCCCGGCCCTCCGGCCCATCCGCGGCCAGGTAGTCGAACATGCTGCCCAGCAGCGGATCGGTGTCCAGTCCGAGGTTGCGGGCGGCGCCCAGCTCGCGCTCGGCGTCTTCCATGCCCTCCGGGGTGAAGTCGCAGCGCCGCAGCAGTTCCTCGGCGGCGGCGCGGCGCGGCGCCGGCAACGCCGGCAGGGTCTGTTCAAGGGCGCGGCGGCAGGTTTCCAGCACGTTCGACGCATAGAAATAGGCGCCGCTGCCGGGTTTGCGCATGGCGTCGTAGAAGAACACGCGCAGGTTGGGCGCCTGCACGAACCTGGCGTGCAGCTCGCGCCACGAGGCCGGCTGCTGCTGCGCCGGCGCAGCCGGCGTCATGGGGGCGGTCACCGCAGGCGGCGCTGGCCTGGCGGCAGGCGCTGGCAAAGCGTGCGGGCGAGGGACGGCGACGCTGACTGGTTGCGGTGAAGGAAGGGTCAGCATCACCACGCCGGCCAGCAGGCCAGCCAGGCCGGCGCCGATGGCTAGTTCACGGATGCGCATAGCGCTGGCAAGGCATTCTTCATTGCCGGCATGGTAGCAGCATGGAGGCCGGCTAGACGCGGCTCCAGTTGAAGCAGCCCGCCGGCACGCCTGCCCCGCTCACCAGCAGCGCGCCGTGCCGGTAGAAACCCCAGCGCCGCTCATCAGGGACCGCGACCACCACCACGCCCATCGCCCGGTCGCTCCACACCAGGCGCGCATCGAGCGCGTCGAGCGCCGCGAACACCTCGCGCGGCCCGGCGCCGGGATGGAACACCACGGTGGCGAACCCGGTCTGCGCCGGCGGCACCAGGGCCCAGGCCCCCGCGCCCGAGGTCAGGGCCAGCAGCGCCAGCATCGCGGCCGTGCCTTGCAGGCCGGGGCCGCCGTGGCGCCGCAGGCGCAGGCCGAGTGCGAGCGGCGCCAGGCCGAACAGCGCCAGCCACAGCAGGTCCCACAGCAGCGGATCGTCGCTGTCGACGCGGATGCGGTGGATCTGCAGCAGCCAGTGGGACAGCAAGGTGTCGACCACGTGCCAGAGGCCGAAGCCGACCAGCACCGCACCCACCAGCGGCCAGCCCCACTGCCCAGTGCCGCGGCGATGCAGGCGCCACAGGCCGGCCAGGCCAGCGAGCGCGATCACATACATCAGCGCATGGAACCAGCCGTCCCACAGCACCTGCATGCGCAGGTCGTCGATGCCCGGCACCAGGCTGAGCAAATGGTGCCACTGCAGGATCTGGTGCAGCAGGATGCCGTCGAAGAAGCCGCCGAGCGCAAAGCCGAGCACGGCGCCCCAGCGGAACCACGGTGTTTTCCACATCGCATCACCTCGAATCGGAACGGGACCGGGCCAAGTATAGCTGGCCCCTCCCAAGGCGCCTGCACCCTTCGCAAGGTCTAGCCGCGCCGGCTCCAGGCGATGCCGGCCGCCACCGCCGCCAGGCCGGCCGCGAGGAAACCGCCGGCCGACTGCAGGCTGGCGTCGCCATGGAAACCCACGGCATCCATCATGGCCATGCCCTTGGTCTGAATCATCACGTAGAAGCCGAACAGGAACAGGCCGAGGAACAGGCGCGGCGTGCGGCTCAGCTGCCCGAACAGGGCGGCGCAGCCGGACAGCGCCACCAGGCCGCCCAGCAGGGCGAAGGCGCGCACCGGCTCCACGGGGCTCCAGCGCAGCGCGATCGGCCCCATGAACAGGAGGCCGAGCAGCAGCGCGGCCGCCCACTGGCGCAGGAAGCGGCGGCGGATCCCGCCCGGCACGGCGGCGCTCAGGCCGTCGCAGCCGGCACCGGTGTCGCGCGTGGTGCTCTCGCTGCACAGGATGCCCCAGAACACCAGGGCGCCGGCCAGCAGGCCGGGCAGGACCACGCTTGGGAGCACCAGGCCGCCGATGAAGCAGACGGCGAGCGCCAGGATCGCGCTGGGCGCCGACACCAGCACCAGGGCGGCATCGGCCAGCACCTGCCCGCCCGGGCCAGGGGTGCGCGCGGCCAGGCGCATGAGCGGCGTCACCAGCCGCGCCAGCGGACGCAGCCAGCCGTCGAGCAGGGCCAGGGGCGAACGGCGCCGGCGCGCCCTGCCGGCCTTGACGCGGTCCGGCGAGAAGCGGTGGAACATCAGGACCGCCGGCAGCAGCGGCAGCAGGGCCAGCGCAGCCGACAGGAAGCGGTCGCGCACCATGGCCGTGGTCCACATCCATTGCGGCAGGGTGTGCGGCGGCAGCGCCGCATCGAAATTCATCATGCCGATGCCCAGGAACTGCGTGTCGACCTGGCTGCGCAGGCCGTCCATGGCGTGCGCCAGGCCGGTGAAATCGAGCCAGGCCAGCGTGGACACCGCGCTGCCCTCTTCCACCGCGGCGCCGAGCGACAGCATCGACATCCACACCACGAAATACAGCAGGTCGCCGGCCTTGCCCATGAGCGGGCTCCAGCTGTCGCACAGGACGGCGCAGCTGGCGCAGAAGAAGACCATGGGCAGCAGCAGCAAGCCATAGGTCTGCAGGTAGACCAGGAGGTGTATCGGGCCTTCGCCGCGCAGCAGGTGGCAGGCCAGGGTGGTGAGCATGAAGGCGCCGAGCAGCAGCACCAGCGAGCCGACAGCGCCCAGCCAGCGGCTGGCCACCAGCAGCGCGTCGCCGGCCGGGGTGGCGCCGATGACGCCGCCGATGCCGCTCCTCAGGTCTTCGCCGGTGCGCCCGCGCGCCAGGTAGAAGCCGGCAAGGCTGAACAGCAGGGCGCCCATGACGGCGCTGCCCAGCGCCAGCGCCGAGCTGGTGTACAGCACGCGCGCACCGTCCACCACCAGCAGGCTGCTGCCGGTGCGGACATCGCTGATCATGGCCCAGGTGACCGCCACCACCGCCAGCACCGCCGCCAGGGTGGACAGGCGGCGCAGGCGCAGGCGCACCTCGTTCGCCGCCAGCAGGAACAAAGGGTGCGAGCTCATGCCGCCTCCGCCTGCAGCGCATAGCGCTGCGCCATCAGGGCTTCTTCCAGGCTCGGTTCGGCATTGACCGCTCCCAGGCAGGGCAACTCGGGGTGGGCGATGCGCAGCAGCATGCGCCCTTCCTGGCGCTGGGCCTGCAGCACGTGCACGCGCTCGCGCAGCGCCGCATAGTCGGCGTCAAGCACGCTGGCGCTCCAGATCCGGCCGCGCGCATGCCGCAGGACCGCATCCGGCGTCTCGTGCGCCACCAGCCGGCCGGCGCGCATGATCGCCAGTTCGGTCGCGATGCTCTCCACGTCCGACACGATGTGGGTCGACAGGATCACCAGCTTGCCGAAGCCCAGCTCGGCGAGCAGGTTGCGAAAGCGCAGCCGCTCCTCGGGGTCGAGCCCGGCCGTGGGCTCGTCGACCACCAGGATGTCCGGGTCGTTCAGCAGCGCCTGGGCGATGCCCAGGCGGCGTTTCATGCCGCCCGAGAACGAGGCCGCGGGCCGGTGCGCCTGGTCGTGCAGGTTGACCAGTTCGAGCAGCCGGCGGATGCGCGCAGCGTCGCGCACGCCCTTGAGGGCCGCGAAGTACTGCATGAACTCGAGCGCGCTCAGGTTCGGGTAGACGCCGAAATCCTGCGGCAGGTAGCCGAGGCGGCGCCGGATCGCGTCCGGCTTTTTCACGATGTCGCTGCCGTCGAACAGGATCTGGCCGCTGCTCGGGCGCGTCAAGGTGGCGATCATCCCCATCAGGGTCGACTTGCCGGCGCCGTTATGGCCGATCAGGCCGACCACGCCCTGGCCGAGGGACAGCGAGACGCCGTCCACCGCTTTCACGTCCTTACCGAATTGTTTGCTTACCGCGCGCAGTTCCAGCATGTCTCCCCCTTCGCATTGTTGTTGGGTCGACTATAGGAAAAGCCTGGTGCCGGCTCCAGCCATTTGCGACAGGAGGTCGAAAACGGGGAGTGAATGCCAAATGAGAATACTTCTCGTTGGTGACAAATTGTGTCGTTTTGGTGACAATTGAAGAGAAATTGAATTTCCTGTTTGCAACAGGAATATAATGATGTAACACAAACGCATGTACTGCCGGTGTTCCAAAACCTTCCCATGCTCTCCTTCTTCCCCCGCTCCCTGACGCATTCGCGCAGCCTCGTGCTGGCGGCGGCGCTGTGCATTGCGTCCGGCGCGGCCGCCGGCACCGGACTGGACAACGCCGCTCCCCTGGGGCAGCGCCTGGCGGAACTCCGTGAACTCAACAAGTACGTTCCCGAACGCGCCCTGCCGCTCCTGATCGCGATCGAGCGGGAAGGCCGTGCGGCGCCGCTGGAGGAACGCGCCGAATTCCTCAACCAGCTGGCCAATGGCTACGACAGCCTCGGCAAGCTCGGCGAAGCCACCCCCATCGCCGACGAGCTGGTGGCGCTCGGCCGCCAGCACGGCAACAAGGTGGTGCTGGCCAAGGGCCTGCTGCGCAAGGGCTACATGGCTTACCGCCGCTCGGAACTGGCGGAATCGCACCGCCTCATCTGGGAAGCCGAGCGGCTGGCCCTGGCCACCGACGACATCGACCTGAAGGTGCGGGCGAGCATTTCCTCAGGCGAGTCCTTCGCCGAGGAAGGCAACTTCCCGAAGGCGCTGGAGCGCCTGCAGGTAGCGGTGGCGCTGGCACGCAAGCATGGCGATCCGACCCAGATCGTCATGTCGCTCAATGCCCTGATCCGCCTGTACACGCAGATGCGCGCGTACGACAAGGGCTTCGAAGCGCTGGCCGAAGCCCTTGACGCGGCGGCGAAGACGAAGTCGCCGGGCCGCATGGCGACCGTGAGGCATGCCGAATACTTCCTCGCGGCCGCCACCGGCCAGTACGGGCGCGGCCTAAAGGCGCTGCTGGAGAGCCTGGCCATCGAGCGCAGCATCGGGGCCGATTCGATGGCCGCCTATTCGCTGGTGAACCTGTCGGACTGCTACCTGAAGCTGCGCGACTACCGCAATGCGGCGCTGTATGCCGAGCAGACCGTCAGCGCGGCGCGCGCGCTGAACGACGCCGGACTGGAGGCGACCGCACGCCTGAACCTGGGCCAGGCCTACCTGGCCACCGGCCGCCTGGAGGAAGGCAAGCGCCACATCGAAGCCGGCATGACGGCCTACGAGAACCTGGGCGACCAGCCGCAGCTGCAGGCCGTGCAGGTGGAATACGGCCAGGCGCTGGAACGCGCCGGCGACCTGGCCGGCGCGCTGCGGGCCTACCATCGCGAACGCAGGATTTCGAACGAGCTGTTCGAGAAGCGCCGCCAGCGCGCCGTGCTCGACCTGCAGGAGAAGTACGAGACCGAGAAGAAGCAGCGCGAGATCGAGCTGCTGCGCAGCGAAAACCAGGTGAGCCACCTGCAGCAGCGCGTCTGGTGGCTGCTGGCGGCGGTGTTCGCCCTGGCCTCGATCGTGGTCGGCCTGCTGTACCGCAAGGTGCGCCAGGCCAACGCCAAGCTCTACGAAAAGAACAAGGAGCTCAAGCAGCAGAGCGTGCGCGACCCGCTGACCGGGCTGTACAACCGCCGCCACTTCCTCGACTACATGCGCACGATGCCGCAGCCGGAGACGCCGGTGAAGGCCGCGGAGCCCGAACAGTGCGGTGCATTATTCCTGCTGGACGCCGACCACTTCAAGCACATCAACGACACCTGGGGCCACGCGGCCGGCGACGCGGTGCTGACGGCGATTTCCGCCAGCCTGCGCGAAATCCTGCGCGAGACCGACATGATCGTGCGCTGGGGCGGCGAGGAATTCCTGGCCTTCCTGCCGTCGATCCCGCGTGCGGGCCTGGACGAGGTAGCGCAGCGCATCCTGGACGGCGTATCGGCGGTGAGGATCGCGCACGGCGGCCAGACCCTGAGCGTGAACGTGTCGATCGGCTTCGCGCCCTTCCCGCTGAGCTGCGGAGGGACGGTGCTGCCGTGGGAACGCGCGGTCAACCTGGTGGACATGGCGCTCTACCTGGCCAAGGCGCACGGACGCAACCGCGCCTATGGCCTGCAGGGCTTCAGCGATGCGTTGCAGGTAAGCGTGGAAGAGGTCGAGCAGAACCTGGAACAGGCCTGGCGCAAGGGGCAGGTCAGGATGTCGACTGTGCTGGGAAGCCAGCAGGATTGTCGCGCCAGCGCGTGATCACATCAAATATGCACGGACGCAACGCTTTTGAAGGCTGCAAGGTCTAGATATGCATTGCCGCAATACATCCATTAGCTGAACGCGCGGCCGGCGGAGCCGGCCACCCTACGGTGTAGATGACACCGAGTCGGTCTAATCGACCACGTCCTGGATTTTCTCGCCCGCGTTCTCGACCTTCTTGCCGACTTCCTCGGTAGCCCGCTTCAGGCCGCCCTTGGCGTCGCGGGTGGCATCCGCGACCTTCTCGCGCGCCTCTTCGGTCGCGCGGTCGACCTTGGCCAGTTCCTGGTCCACCTGGCGCGACACCTTCGCACCGGCCTCGTCCAGCGCCTTGCCGGCGCGCTGGGCCGGCCCCATCGCTTCTTCGTCACGGCTGCAGCCTGCCAGCGCGGCAAGCAGCAGCAGCGTGCCCAACATGCTCGTCTTCATGGTTGACTCCAGCTGTCTGCTTGCCGGCCAGCATACACCGGCGCCGAAAAACGTGGCTGACGCTTGGCTCGGGTAGCCGCTCACTCGTTGCGCGAGGGATCGGCCAGCGGGTGTTCGCGCTCGTCGACGATCTCCAGCCGCAGGGCGCGGGTCTGGTCATCCTCGCCCCAGCGCTTGGTGAACACGGCCAGCCTGGCCAGCGCCTTGTCGTAGGCGCGGGCGCGCCGCAGTTTCTTGATCGCGCCGGTGGTGTCAAGCCAGGCCTTGGCGCGCTGCTCGGCGCGCGTGCAGTCCGCGGCCGCCTTGTTGAGCGACTGCTGCACCTGGCGCAGCTGTTCGGGCGTGGCGCGGGTGCTGCGCAGGGCGATCAGTTCGTCCTGCGCATCCCTGGCCTTGCACTCGACGGCCAGCGCCACCGCACGGTCCATGCGCCGCTCGATGCGGCTGCCCTCCGGGCGCACCATCACCCAGATCAGCCACAGCGCCGCCAGCGCGGCGATCCACCAGCGCAGCCGGATCGGCGCGCGCCGCGGTGGCTGGGCCGGCGTCGGGCCCGCTGGCGCAGCGCGGCCGACGCCGGGTGGCGGCGGAATGCCGCGTCCGGACTGCGGCTGCGGTGGCGGCCGGGCCGGCCCTTGGGCCTGGGACTGCTGCGTCCCTGCTCCCATTGCCGCACCAGGGGCCGGGCCTGCGGCCGGGAGCGGGGGCGGCGGCGTGGTCGGCGCCGGCGTCGGGGCGACCGTCGGCGCGGGCGGCGGTGCGGCAGTCGGCGCCGCCGCCGGCGCTTTCGCCAGCACGGGCGTCACCGGCTGGACGGCCTGTTGCGCCGTGCCGCACCATGGACAGAAATTCTCCCGCCTCGGCATCAGGCGCCCGCAATGCGGGCCGATGCAGCGGTAGACCGCGTCGTCTTGCACCATGCCATCCTTCATTCGGGATCCGGAATGCCGTCACCGCGACTGTCCGGGACCTCGTCCGGGTCGGGAATCGCGTCGCCCAGCACCGCCGCCAGTTCAGGCAGCGCAGCGACCGTGCTCCACTTGTCCAGCTTCGGGTTCCAGGCCATGTTCCAGGCGCGCGTCGCGCCGTCGATCTCGCCCCGCGCCGCCTGGCGCGCGATCTCGTCGATCGTGAAGGGACCGCGCTGCGCGCCCTGCACGAACAGCTTGTAGCGCGGCCCGTCCGCCTGCCCCACGGCGCTCGCGGCCGGAGGAAGCTTGGCCAGCTCAACCGCCGCCGCGGCGCGTCCCTGCAGCACCGCCGCCGCATGCGCGTCGCTGTGCAGGTACTGCGGCAGGATCACGCGTTTGTCTACCGGCCGCTCGACTTCCCAGCTGTAGGCGTCGCTGGCGGAGTCCGGCACCGCCTCGGTCCACCCCTGGATGCTGCTGAGCGCGGTCTCGATCTGGCTCGGCGACAGCGTCGGGTCGAGCGCGGCGGCACGCCGGATCCACCCGTCGTACAGGCGCCGCGCGGTGATGTTCGGCAGCGAAGGGGACGGCAGCTGGGCGCCGGTCTCGTCCACCTCCAGGCGCGGCTCGTAGACGCGCAGCTGGTAGTAGCGCATCAGAGCCGCCAGCAGAACCAGCTGGTGCGGCCCCACGTTGGCCAGGCGGTGGCGCACGGCGCCGATCACGCCGTCGCGGTAGTACGGCGGCAGCCCGTTGGAGCGGATCGCAAATTCGTTGCCGATCTGGAGCCACTCGCCCGAACCCGGCTCGACCTCGAACAGGTACTGGCCGCGCGGCTGGAAGCTAGCCTCGCGGTCGCCCAGGTCGGCCTTGCGGCGGATGACGCCGAGGGCGATCGCCTGCAGGAACCATTCGTAGTCGTCCGCCAGGCGGTTGAGTTCATCCATCGAGGGCGACAGCGGATGGCGGAAGCGCGTGGCGTCGAAATGCAGGTGGGTCGGGATCTTCGGGTTCTCGATCTGGTACGAGGCGCGCCAGGTCGGCAGGCCGCGCAGCACGGTCATCGGGTAGCCCGACAGCTCGATGTAGCACACCGCCTTGCCGGAAATCCCGGTGTTGACGACCGACAGCAGGTCGCCGTGGAAGTAACCGGTGGGCACGGCGGCGCGCAGCTCGCCCTCCATCTTGCGCCAGGCGCTGACGTCGCCGACGCCGATGAAGCACTTGAACTGGTCGGCATTCGGCGTGAACTCGGCCGAGAAGCGCGCGTTCACCCAGGGCATGGCGCTGCGGATCCACTCGGCAAACACGCGCTGGCGTTCCTGGGGCGTCATGCTGTTCAGGCGCTCCAGCAGCGGGTCGCTAGGTGCCGGCTGTTCGAGCTCCTGGGTGGACAGCTGCAGCTGGGCGCGGCGGAACAGCTTGAGCAGCAGGTCGGCGCGCAGGCGCTCGTCGCCCAGCTGGGGGAACAGGCGCGCCGAGCCGCCGAATTCCAGCAGCACTTCCTCGCTCCAGCTGCTCACGTCGCTGCTCAAGCGTACCGGCGGCGGCAGCGTGTCGCTGGCCAGCTTGATGTAGGTGGCGTGTTCCTGGCGCGCATCGGCGCGCAGCTGGCTGATGCGCTGGTCGGCGGCCACCAGCATGGCCGCCACCATCCGCCGGCCCTCCTGGAATTCGCCGGCGACGCCGGTCCACTGGGCATTCCCGTGTTCGTCGGGCGCCTGCGGCTCGCCCAGCCAGGCCGACATATTGCGCATCACCTCGATCGACTGGTTGGCGGCGACCGCCAGCAGGTGGAAGCGCAGGTAGTCGGCGATGTCGCGCTTGAGGTGGTTCATGACTTCGCGCGCCTGCGGCTCCTTGCCGAACATGCGTCCGGCGGCCTGCGACAGGTTGTTCAGCGATTCTTCCACCTGGCGCGTGCGCAGCGCGTCGCGGATGTCGCGGTAGCGGCGCCCGTTGCGCTCGGCATTGGCGATGTCGCGCTGCGACAGGCGCGCCTTGACCTGTTCCAGCAGCGACAGCACGAATTCCAGGCCGCCCTGCTTGCGGTCGTCCAGCAGCGCGTACAGGCGATCGCGCACGCGGGTCTTCTGGCGCGCGGTGACCTCGCTCGTATGGCGCTTGATGCGGTCTTCGCTGGTCTCGGCGGTGGCGCCGGCTTCGCGGATGGCGTCGCGCTCGAGCTGCGGCAGCAGTTCCGCCACCTTCTCGCGCCACTGGCGGATGTCGTAGGAGGCCATGATGCGGTCGACTTCCAGCTGCACCTTGCTCTCGACCCGTTCGAGCAGCAGGCGCCCGTCCTTGTCGAGCAGCAGCGTGCCGGTGAGCGCATATTCCGGGAAGGGCGTCACGTCCACGGTGCCCTTGCGGAAATCGGGGAAGATGTCGAAGGGCCGCTCGGCCATGTCCATCTGCTCGCGCATGAAGCTGTCGCGTTCCTGGTCGCCGGCGCGCCGCGCATTGCCGTCGCTGCCGGCCAGGCCGAAGAAGGCCTTCACCATCAGCCCGGCCAGCTCGTAGGCGCGGATGTCGTCGCGCAGGCTTTGCTGGGTGTCGAGCACGGCCTGGCCGAACGCCGAATACACCTTCGAATACGACAGGCGCATGTCGCCGAAGCGCTGCTCGGGCACGCGCGGGTTGTAGGGGCCGAGCTTGTGCTGCTGCTGGTTGACCGCCACCGAACGCTTGCGGTTGGCGAAATCGGCCGACGCGAAATCTTCGAACAGGGTGTCGGCCACCATCTGGTACACGTCCTTCACATCCAGCGTGGCCTTGTTGGCGAGGTTGGCGGTGTCGACGAAATACACGTCGTCGTAGGGCGCGCCGCGCCCGGTGATGCTGTCCGGGTCCATCCAGTGGACCTGCGCGTTCATGTCGCGCATGGCCGTCTCCAGCTCCATCAGGGTGGCGTAGGCATTGGCCTCGGTGCGCTCCTTGTTGGCCTTGGCGAAGCCGCCCGGCATCAGGAGCACCAGGTCGACCTGGCTGTCCGACACTTCCTGGCGCGCGATGGCTTTCGAGAGCCAGCCCAGGTCCAGCACGCTGCCGGCGCCGGTGCCGCCGGCGCAGGAGGCGATGACGACGATGCGGAACTTCGAGGTATCGACCTGCAGGCCGAGGCGCTGGTAGTTCTCCTTGCGCTCAATGCCGGCGTTGCTGCCCAGGGAATTCAGGGCGCCCTTGATGCGTCCCCTCAGCTTGGGGTACTTGTCGAACAAATAGAGCCGCGCCAGGGCGCGGATCTGGCCCGCCCCTTTCGAAGGATCGATGCCGAGCGAACGCAGCTTTTTCGGTCGCAGCGGCATCCAGCTTTCGATCAGCGGGAAGCGTGCCAGGCTGTCGTCGGACTCGTGATACTGGGGCAGGTCGAGCGGCTCGACCAGGCGCTCCTCGTCGGTCAGCTTCACCAGTTCGTACCAGGGATCGGTGCGCTGCGACTTGCCCTCGTCGATGACGGCATTGTTGTCCAGGTCGAAGTGCAGGAAGCGCGCCACCGGGAAGTCGGCGATCGACTCCACGCGCGTGGGGTTGTGCCGGTTCCAGACCGCCGACAGGATGCGGCGGCGGATGCGCATCATGACTTCCATGCCGGTGCCGCCGGCGCCGATGAACAGCGTCGGGCGCAAGTCGACCTTTAACTCTGCCTTGGCGTTCAGGGCTGCTGGGTTGGGAAAATCTGCCATGTCGTTCTCTTTAAAGGATTACCGGCGGCCGATGAACAGGGCCGCGACCAGCGCCACCAGGCCCACCGCCACCAAGGGGCCGGTGACGGCGAAGGTCAGGAATTTGCTGGCGTTGATGATGGCCAGGACCGCGGCGGCCGACAGGAAGCCCAGGCCGACGAACAGCAGCCAGCCGGCGCTGCCCGCCGAGGAAGGCGCGACGCGCCGCACCACCAGGTGGTGCACGTAGACGTTGCGCACGAAGAAGTACACCACCAGCAGGATCACGAACACCACCGCGCCGATCGCCAGGTCGCGGGTCGAGGTGTCGGTGGCCGGCACCGGCGCCGTGGTGGTTCCGGGCACCACCTCGACCGGGCGGCCGGCGGTGTCCGGCTGGGTCTGGGGCAGCGAGTCCTGGGGCGAGGCCGATTCTTCCGGCAGCTTGAAGCCGGGATCGGCGGGCGACGGGGCGCTGGGTGCTTGGGTGCCTTGCATGGTGGATCCTTTCTTCTTGTTTATTGTTAACAACGAGGGTTTCAGCGGCCGAGCCGGACCTGCGCTCCCTCACGCAAGTCGAGCAGCTGGTGGCCGAACAGGGTGGTCTTGAGCATCGCCACCTGGGCGCCGGCCTTGTCGTAGATCGGTTGCGTGGTGCCGGGACGGGCGCGCATGGTGCGCAGCTCGTCCTCGACGGTGACCTGGGCCACGCGCGGCCGGCCGTAGGCCCAGGCGGCTGCCCCGGCCGCGGCCAATAGCGCCGCTGCCAGGCCGCCCAGGGCCGCCAGCGGCCCCATGCCGTAATGGACCCGGACCTCGAGCGGCAGCACGGCGGTCGACGCCTGCACGGTCGCCGGCGGCGTGAAGATGTCGGGCAGCGGGTCGCCCGGGAACAGCGTCGCCATGCGCTGGCGGAAGTCCTGCGACAAGGCGAGGCGCTGGTTCGCCAGGTGCAGCTCGATGCGGCCCGGCAGCACATAGGCCGAGCCGGCCGACTTGAGCGCCTCCATCGACCATTTGTCGGGCAGCTGCGCTACCGGCAGCTGCATCGTCGAGCCGAGCGGCAGTGGCTTGCCCGGCGCCAGGCTCTCCACCCGGCTGCTGGCCAGCTTGATCGGACGGTCCTCGCCGGCCAGCATCGAGCGCGCGCCGAGGGTGGCCGAGACGATGGTGTACGGGTACATCGCATTCTCCAGGTTCCAACGCACGCTGGCCCTGGGAGTGCGCGCATCCGGGTCGACGTCGGCGCGCAGCGCGCCTCCGGGCGCCTGCGAGAAGGACACGCCCGGCGCATCCTCCACCTGGGCCGGCGCCAGGCGCACGGTGTCGCGGTCGAGCGGTTTCAGGCGCGCCGGCTGCTCGGTGATCACGCGGGCGATGCGGCCAGAAGCCAGCAGGCCATCGAGCGCCCGGCTGCCTTCCTTGCCGACCGCGAAGGCATACACCATCAGCCCGTTGGCCTGGTAGTGCTTGCCCTGGACCGGCATGCGCAGCGGGAAGGCCACCACCTTGTCGATGGCCTGCCCCTTGTGGATCAGCTCATAGAATTCGCGGTTGCGCGCGGCCGTGGCCTGGTCGTTGTTCGGGCTGTTGCGGTTGTTGGTCACCAGCCAGACGATGCCCGACTTGCCGCCGAGCGCCGTCGTGATGGCCGCCTGCACCGCTTCGCCGAGGTCGGTGTCGGCCAGCGCGCTGCTGTTCGGCTTGCGCGCGGTGTCCAGGTTCGCCAGCGCGCCACCCACGCGGCTGCGCACCGATTTGTCGTCCGCTTTGATCGACAGCAGCGCCTTCGGTGACGGCGCGCCGGGCAGCGACTGGTTGAAGGCCGCCAGCACCAGCGCGTCGCCCGGCTGCACGACGGCGCCGGCCAGGGCGCCGACGAGCGGCTTGAACTGGCTCTTCGGGTCGCTGTAGAAGGGTTCCATCCAGCCCGAGTTCTGCACCAGGAAGACATGCGGCGTCGCCCACGCCCCCGCCATGGCGAACAGCGCCGCCAGCGCGGCAAGGAGGTGCTTGAAACGCGCCCTCATGCCGGCTCTTCCAGGCGCCAGCCGCGCATCGCATTCCAGTCCGGATGGTGCAGCCACAGGCAGCCGTCGTAGACGAAAGGAACGCACTCGAGTGGACGCGACAGGCGCACCACTTCGTCGAGGATCACGTTGCGGCGGCCGATCCATTCGACGGTGGTGCGGGCGATCGTGCGCTCTTCCAGCGCATCCTCGGCGCGGCCGGTGACCTTGTGCATGCGCAGCACCAGGCCGCTCGGCTGGCTGCGGTTGTTGTTAAAGGCGCGCAGCAGCGGCAGCACCAGGGTTTCGTCCTGGTTCAGGTCTTCCACGTGCTCGCCCGACCAGGGCTCGTCGAGCACCGGGTGGCCGCGCCGGAACAGAAAGTTGGCGAAGCCCAGGCGCGCGCCGTCGATCGGCGCCGTCTCCGGCCGCTCGCTGCCGAGTTCGAGGAAGGAATAGCCCTGGCCGTCATGGCCGATGTGCCACAGGCGGCCGTCGCGGCTCTGGGTCGGCCCGCCGAAGGCCAGGCGCGGCTGCCAGCCCGGCGGCCAGGGCGTGAACAGCGGCGGCTCGCCCGGACGCCAGGCCAGTTGCCCCTGCTCGTGCAGCCAGAACAGGCGGCCGTCGTAGCCGATCGGACGCGACCAGCCGCTTGCGGGAACGTCGGGACAGGCGAATTCCTCGACCGCGTCGGCATCGATGCGCGCGCTCCACAGGCGCACCTGGCGACCGAACTGCGCTTCCGGCGCCACCAGGCAGGCGATGTGGCGGCGCATGGCGCCGGGCGCCGTGACCAGGGGCGCCTGCAGCACGGGCTCGAGGCGGTAGGTTTCGCTGACAGGATTGATCCACAGGCGTTGCAGGCCCGCGTTGGTCGGCACGATGGCGACTTCGCCGCGGCGCGGCTCCAGCACCGGCAGCCATGCATAGCTGGAGGCGGTGAAGGCCAGGCTGGCCGCGCCGTCGTCCGGCGCCATCACGTGCCACAGGCCGGCCACCGGGTCCCAGTACTGCAGCACGCCGCGAGTGTGCGCCAGCGCCAGCAGGCGCTGTTCGGGAAAGCCGTAATGGGCGGCGGCGAACACGCAGTAGGCGTTGGGCGGCGTCGGCATGCTCAGGTCGCAGCGGCCGGGGTGCGGCGCGGCCGGACGTTCTTCCAGGCTGTCGCCGAGCGGCAGCGACGTGACCGGCAAGCCATGCGGCACATGGCGCGGCAGCATGGCATCGGCGCCCGGGCCCCACCAGCCGGGCTGGCGCGAAGGCGTGCCGGGGAGGCGTTGCAAGGGCTTGCCGCAGTTGGGGCAGAACACGAAACCTTCGGGGTAGATGGGCGCGCAGCCGCAGCTGGTCGGCAGCGAGGCGCCGAGCAGACGGGCAATATCGGGCAGACGCGCGGGCAGGCCGCCGGACGTGTGGGCCTGCCAGTCGATGCGGCCCAGCCCTTCGCTGGCCAGCAAGGCAAACTGCCCGCGCTCGTCCTCCTGCCAGACACTGACAGGCGTTTCCCATCGGTATGTCATTCTCGCCTTTTCATTGGAATAATTGATCAACATCTAGCCTTTTCAGGCTGTTGTTGTTGCTCAAATCATAGCGCCGGCCACTGCCGCGCGGCGCGCCGTACACGGGGTAGCACGCCCTGACACCTGAAGGATCAATAGACGAGCCAAAAACGGGCTCAAGCGCGGAACTTTTGGCCAACGTACGTATAATGGCGCCGATTTCGCATTCATTTCCCTCGAACATGCATACCCCAGCCCCGTCCGACGTCCTCCTGCAGGACGCACTCCCCGCACACGCCGTCGACACCGCCAGCGCGCACCTGCGCGACATCCTCGCGGTCGCGCTCGAACACGGCCCCGGGCAGCGGGCGCTGGTCGTCCACGACCAACGCACTCCCCTGTCGCGCGCCCTGACCGAGGCTTACCGCCGCAACCTGCGCGAGGCAAGCTTCATCGACTTCGACAGCGCCACGCCCGAGGCGGTGCTGGCGGCCTTCCGCGCGATGGGGCCGAAGGACCTGGTGGTGCTGGTGCAGTCGACCAACTTCCGCCTCGACGGCTTCCGCATCCGGGTCGAGCTGTTCAAGCTGGGCCTGAAGGTGATCGAGCACGTGCACCTGTCGCGCATGCCGGGCCCGCAGTCGGAACACTACATCGAAGCGCTGGCCTACGATCCGGCCTACTTCCGCGGCACCGGACGCGCCTTGAAAGCGCGGATCGACGCGGCGCCGCATGGGCGGGTCGAGGGCGGCGGCGAGACCCTGCATTTCAGCTCGGCCTTCGAGCCGGCCAAGCTGAACGTGGGCGACTACAGCGAAATGAACAACGTCGGCGGCCAGTTCCCGATCGGCGAAGTGTTCACCGAGGCGCTCGACCTGGAGGCAGTGCACGGCCGGGTGCAGGTGCACGTCTTCGGCGATACCAATTACCGCTCGAACCGTCCGAAAGTACCGGTGACCCTGGTCGTCGAGCGCGGGCGCGTGGTCGGCACCGAGAACGCGACTCCGGCCTTCCAGGAAGTGCTGGATAAAATCACCGCCGACGAAGGCGAGGTCTGGGTGCGCGAGCTGGGCTTCGGCCTGAACCGGGCCTTTACGCGCGAACGCCGCGTGGACGACATCGGCACCTACGAGCGCATGTGCGGCATCCACCTGTCGCTTGGCGCCAAGCACGGCGTCTACCCGAAGCCGGGCTTCAAGCGCAAGGACGCGCGCTACCACATCGACGTGTTCGCGGTCACGGATGCGGTGTACCTGGGCGACGAACGTGTTTACGCAGAGGAAGGCTGGATTTGTAACAACTAGTTTTTCTTCGCTTCACAAGTGCTACCATGGCCCGTTTGCAATCATTTCGTAGAGCGTTCCATGGCAGGAAACGTACCCTCTTGCGTCGACGAAATCCAGGCAATCGGTGCGGTGCCCAAGATCCTGGAAACCGTCGCCGCCATGACCGGCCTGCGCTTCGTGTGCATCGCCCACGTCACCCAGGCTTCCTGGACCGCCTGCGCGGTGCTCGACAAGCTCGAATTCGGCCTCAAGCCCGGCGACCCGCTCGACGTCACCACCACCCTGTGCGAGGAAGTGCGCGATAGCGGCGCTGCCGTGATCATCGACCACGTGCGTGAAAGCGCGCAGTACTGCGAGCACCACACCCCGCGCATCTACGGTTTCCAGAGCTACTTCTCGATTCCCGTCTTCAGGCCCGACGGCCAGTATTTCGGCACCCTGTGCGGACTCGACCCGGAGCCCGCCCGGCTCACCGATGCCGTCACCGTCTCGACCCTGCAGCTGTTCACCGAACTGATCGCCAAGCAGCTGGAAAGCGAACGCTCGCTGGGCGAAGCGCGCGCCGCCCTGCTCGATGAGCGCGAGACGGCCGAGCTGCGCGAGCAGTTCATCGCCGTGCTCGGGCACGACCTGCGCACCCCGCTCGGTTCCGTGCTGTCGGCCAGCGAAATCCTGCTGCTCAAGCACCAGGACCCTTCCACCCGCCAGGTGGTCGAACGCATCCGCCGCAGCACCCGGCGCATGGCGGCCCTGGTCGAGGACGTGGTCGACTTCACGCGCGGCCGCATGGGCGGCGGCATCGCGCTCGACCTGCGCATGGTGAAGGGCGCCGACCTGCGCCTGTACGACGTGGTGGACGAACTGTCCGGCGTCTACCCGGAGCGCACCATCGACACCGCGATCCAGCCCGGCATGTCGCTGTATTGCGACCCGGAGCGGCTGGCGCAGCTGCTGTCCAACCTCTTGAAGAACGCCCTGGTGCACGGCAGCGAACACCATCCCGTGTTCGTGGTCGCGCACGTGCGCGAAGGCCGGTTCACGCTGCGCGTCACCAACGGCGGGCCGGACCTGAGCCCGACCATCGTCGCCCAGCTCCTGAAGCCCTACTGGCGCGCCGCTTCGCGCGCCGGCAGCGAAGGCCTGGGACTCGGCCTGTACATCGTCGACCAGATCGCGCGTGGCCATGGCGGGGCGATCGAAGTCAGCTCGAGCGCCGGATCGACCTCGTTCACCTTCACGATGGCGGCGGAAGCCCTGGCTTGAGAAGGCGCTTGCGCCGCCTGCCGTATTTACCGATACTGTTGCTGATGAGGTAACTCGACAACAGTCAAGGGAGACGGCATGGACGCAAGGTGGATGGTGCGCGGATTCGCGGCAGTGGGTATGAGCATGCTGGCGTGCCTGCCTGCACAAGCACAGGACGCGGAATCCATCGCGCGCATCGAACGCGGCCTGCGTCCCGCCGTGGCGATCCAGGGCGCGAAACTCGAGACCCGTACGCTGGCCGCCGAGATGGCGCGCCTGAACGTGCCGGGCGTGAGCGTCGCGGTCATCCGCGGCGGCAAGATCGCCTGGGCCAAGGGCTATGGCGTGACCCACGCGAACGGCGCCCCGGTCACCCCGCAGACCCTATTCCAGGCCGCCTCGATCAGTAAACCAGTGGCCGCCATGGGCGCCCTGAAGATGGTCGAAGCAGGCCAGCTCGAGCTCGACGCCGACATCAACACCGTACTCACCAGCTGGAAGCTGCCGCCGGGACCGGCCAAGCGCCCGGCTAGCTTGCGCCAGCTGCTGTCGCATACCGCCGGCACCACGGTCTCGGGTTTCCGCGGCTATGCGGCCGGCGCGCAGGTGCCAACGCTGCAGCAGGTACTGGATGGCGCAGCGCCGGCGAACAGCGGGCCGGTACGCATCGATGGCATGCCCGGCGACGCCTGGAATTATTCGGGCGGCGGCTACACCGTAGTGCAGCAAGCCATGATCGACCGCTCCGGCCGGCCTTTCGACGCGCTGATGGAAGAGACGGTCCTCAAGCCGCTCGGCATGAGCGACAGCAGCTTCGCCCAGCCGCTGCCCGGCGCCTTACTGGCCCGCGCCGCCCTGCCCCACTCCGACAACGGCAAGCCCACCGCGGGCGGCGCTCACACCTATCCCGAGCTGGCGGCGGCAGGCATGTGGACGACACCGACCGACCTTGCGAAGTTCGCGCTGGCGCTCCAGCGCGGCGCGGGCGGCGCCGACGGCGTGCTGTCCCCGACCATGACGCGCACGATGCTGCGTCCGGTAATGAACAACTATGCGCTCGGCCTGGCAATCGATGGCAAGGCGCCGCAGCACGCTTTTTCCCACGGCGGCAGCAACATGGGTTACCAGAACACGCTGTATGCCTACGTCGCGCGCGGCGACGGCGCGGTGGTGATGACCAATGGCGATGCCGGAGCCCAGCTGGCGCAGTCCGTCATCCGCGCCATCGCGGCCGAGTACCGCTGGCCGACCTACCAGACCGTGATGCGCAAGGCGATCGCGTTGCCGGCCGCCACCCGCGCCAAGCTGGCCGGGCGCTACGAGATCAAGGACCTGGGCGGCTTCGAGATCGCCGAGCGCGAGGGCAAGCTGATGGTGGCGCTGCGCGAGAACCAGTGGGAACCGCTGTATGCCGAATCGGCGCGCAAGCTGTTCGTGCTGTCGCGCGAGCTCGAGCTGCACATGGAAAACCAGGGCGGCCGCTTGGTCAGCGGTTCGTTCAATGTGGCCTTCAAGCGGGTTCGCTGAGCTTGTCCGAGGCCGGCGTGCGCAGCGGGCAGGCATCGAGCGGCTCGGCCAGGCGTTGCGCCAGTCCTGCGCGCAGTTCCGCCAGGCCCGCGATGCGCGCGTCGATGTCCGCCAGCTTGCGCGCCAAGGCAGCACGTAGTTCTGCGCCGGAGCTGGCCGGATCACTCAACAGGGGCATGCCCGCCTCGATCTCGGCCAGCGTGAAGCCGAGCGATTGCGCGGTGCGCAGGTAGCACAGCCACTCGACCGCTTCCAGCGGATAGTCGCGGTAGCCGTTGCCTCGGCGGCGCGCCGTCAGCAGGCCGCGTTGCTCGTAGAAGCGCAGCGCATCGCGGCTCAGGCCGGTGGCTGCCGCCAGTTCTCCAATCTGCATGGCTCGTTTCCGAAAAATCGCTTGACCCTGGAGTGTACTCCAGGCTTGAGGATGGGGACTTCGTTATCCAAGGAGCCCTGCCATGCCGTTTTCCCTCGTCGCCAACCGCCGCATCGTGCGCGCCAGTGCAATTTACGACCTGCTTCTCACCGCCGCCTTTGCCACGCCGTGGACCTTCGCCCTCGCCCATGGCCAGATCTCGTCCTTGAACCTGGCGCTGGGCGGCGCGGCGCTACCGGCCTTTGCACCCTTCCACCTGCTGTTCGCCTGCCTGATGGGCAGTGTGGTGCTGGTGTGGTCGACCCTGCGCATACTGGAGCCGACGCAGCGCCTGGGGCGATTCGACGGCGTCGCGCGTTTCCTGTTCTCGCTGTGGATGACCTGGTGCCTGGCGCTGACCGGTGCGCCGGTGCTGTGGCTGTTCGTGGTGCCGGAGTTTGCCTGGGGTGTGGTGCAGTGGTGGCCGGTCCGTGGACAGGACGACGGGCAGCGCTACAATGGCGTTTTGTCCCGAACTTCCCAAGCATGCTGACCACTGAACAGCGCAGCCAATACCAGCGCGACGGCTTCCTCGTCATCCCCGATTTCAAGAGCATCGAAGAAATCGCCGCCCTGCGCCGGCGCGCCGAGGAAATCGTCGACGCCTTCGACCCGGCGGAATCGCGCGCCATCTTCACGACCAAGGACCAGGCCCGCGCCAGCGATGCCTGGTTCCTCGGCTCGGACAACACGGTGCGCTGCTTTTTTGAGGAGGAAGCCTTCGGCCCCGACGGCCAGCTGCGCCAGGCCAAGGCGCTCTCGATCAACAAGATCGGCCACGCGATGCACGACCTCGACCCGGTCTTCGACGCCTTCACGCGCGACCCCAAGCTGGCCGCCGTGGCCCGTGGCCTGGGCCTCGAGCAAGCGCAGGTCTGGCAGTCGATGTACATCTTCAAGCAGCCCGGCATCGGCGGCGAGGTGCGCTGGCACCAGGATGCCACCTTCTTCGACAGCGACCCGATCACCGTGACCACCTTCTGGTTCGCACTGGAAGACGCGACCGTGGACAACGGCTGCCTGTGGGCCGAGCCGGGCGGCCACCGCGGCCCGCTGCGCGAGCGTTTCCTGCGCGATGGCGACACCATCACGATGGAAAAGCTGGACAGCACGCCCTGGCCGGACGACAGCACGGCGGTTCCGTTGGAAGCCAAGGCTGGCACCCTGGTCTGCTTCCACGGCCTGCTGCCGCACTACAGCGCCCCGAACCGTTCGCCGGTGTCGCGCCATGCATTCACCCTGCATGCCACCGACGCCCGCTCCGCCTACTCGCCGCGCAACTGGATCCAGCGCGGGGACGGTTTCCCCGTGCGCGGCTTCGATCCGGACGAATAAGACACAGTTCCGGTCGGGGCGGGGATACATATGCATCATGTATCAGCTTTTTTACAAATCCGCTGAGCAATTGATAATTGGTAAAGCTAGAATAGTTTTTCCTATACCAATTAAAATTCCAGGGGAAATATGATACGTCTGCCCATCGGACTAGCCGCGCTGTGCCTCAGCGCCACGGTTTTCGCAGCACCGCCTTTCGACGACAAATTCCGCCAGCTCGACGAACTTCTGCCGACGCCGGGCGCCGTGCGCACCGCGTCGGGCGCGCCGGGCCACGCTTACTGGCAACAGCGCGCCGACTACACGATGCGCGCCACGCTCGACGAGAACAAGCGTTCGCTCACCGGTTCGGGCACCATCACGTATCACAACAATTCCCCTGACACGCTGAAGTACCTCTGGCTGCAGCTGGACGAGAACATCTACAAGCCGGATTCGGCCGCCCGCAGCACCGCCACCCTGCCTTCGCGCGAAGCCTGGCAGGCGCGCGGCACCGACGGCGTGAAGTTCGACGCCCTGCGCACCCTGTTCACCGCGCGCGATTTCGACGGCGGCTTCAAGGTCGCCAACGTGCGCGACAGCGGCGGCCGTGCTCTGAAGCACACCATCAACGGCACCATGATGCGCATCGACCTGCCGCAGCCGCTCAAGCCGGGTTCGCGCGTATCGTTCAGCCTCGACTGGAACTACAACATCAACGAACAGAAAGTGCTCGGCGGCCGTTCCGGCTACGAGAAGTTCGACGACGGCAACGACCTGTACGAGATCGCCCTGTGGTTCCCGCGCATGGCGGCCTACTACGACGTCTACGGCTGGCAGCACAAGCAGTTCCTGGGTTCGGGCGAGTTCACGCTGGAATTCGGCGACTACGACGTGCGCATCACCGTCCCGGCCGACCACATCGTGGCGTCCACCGGCGAACTGCAGAACCCGAACGAGGTCCTGACCGCCACCCAGCGCCAGCGCCTGCAGCAGGCCAAGACCGCCAAGAAGCCGGTCATCATCGTGACCCAGGCCGAAGCCGAAGCCGCCGAGAAGGGCCGCGCCACCAACACCAAGACCTGGCACTTCAAGGCCAAGAACGTGCGCGACTTCGCCTTTGCCTCGAGCCGCAAGTTCATCTGGGACGCCCAGGGCATCAAGTCGGGCAACACCGACGTGATGGCCATGTCCTACTATCCGAAGGAAGGCAACCCGCTGTGGGAGCGCTACTCGACCCACGCGATCATTCACACCATCGAGCAGTACAACAAGTATTCCTTCGACTATCCGTACCCGGTCTCGATTTCCGTGAACGGCCCGGTGGGCGGCATGGAATACCCGATGATCACCTTCAACGGTCCGCGTCCGGTCAAGGACAAGAAGACCGGCGAGCTGACCTACTCGAAGCGCACCAAGTACGGCCTGATCGGCGTGATCATCCACGAAGTCGGCCACAACTACTTCCCGATGATCGTCAACTCGGACGAGCGCCAGTGGACCTGGATGGACGAGGGCATCAACTCCTTCGTGCAGTCGCTGGCCCAGGAAGCCTGGGAAGAAGAATGGGATGAGATGCGCGGCCATCCGCGCACGATCGTTCCCTACATGCGTTCCCAGAACCAGGTGCCGATCATGACCAACTCGGAGTCGCTGCTCCAGTTCGGCAACAACGCCTACGCCAAGCCGGCCGCCGCGCTGAACGTGCTGCGCGAGACCATCCTGGGCCGCGAGCTGTTTGACTTCGCCTTCAAGGAATACGCCGAGCGCTGGAAGTTCAAGCGTCCGACCCCGGCCGACTTCTTCCGCACCATGGAAGACGCTTCGGGTACGGACCTCGACTGGTTCTGGCGCGGCTGGTTCTACACCACCGACGCGGTCGACATCAGCGTCGACGGCATCACCGAGTACACCGTCAGCAGCAAGGATCCGGAAGTCGAGAAGGCCTGGGCGCGTGCGCGCAAGCAGGAAGAACCGATCTCGATCACCGACCAGCGCAACAAGGGCATGGAGCGCCGCGTCGACCGCTTCCCCGAGCTGAAGGACTTCTACAACGAGAACGACGACTTCACCGTCACCAACAAGGACCGCAACAAGTTCAACGAGACCATGGCCGGCCTCGAGGACTGGGAAAAGGCCCTGCTCAAGGAAGGCAAGCGCCTGTACCTGGTGGACTTCTCGAACAAGGGTGGCCTGGTGATGCCGCTGATCGTGGAGATCACGACCCAGAGCGGGAAAAAATACATCGAGCGCATCCCGGCCGAAGTGTGGCGCTACTCGCCGAAGAAGATCACCAAGCTGTTCGTCACCGACGAGCCGATCGTGAGCCTGGTGCAGGACCCGTACTGGGAGACCGCCGACATC